>JGI24022J15233_10000747_pt1 | contig 23154 bp, 17 predicted proteins | sample Ectturendosymbi2_FD_15233 | JGI IMG/M metagenome (IMG submission 15233)
GTCGAATGCATGAGAGTCACTTCCTGACCGGACATCGTTTCAGAGGCTTGTGAAAGCCGTACGTCTAAAAAGCGCCCACAACGCCCAGTCGACGCTCAACTTCTTTTTGACTTCGGCCACAACTCTGTGTCATTTAGATCGACAGCCTAAAGCCTACCTGGTTTTAATAAATGCAGTGTTGTTCGAAGTTTTTCTACCTGTTTATGCAGTTTGTCAGCAAGTACAGTGTCCTTGTAGGTATTGCTGAAATCACAAACGATGATCATTTCACCAATTTATTTATACAGCTTTGTTGAATTTCTCTTTCATGTCTATTTTTTTCCGGTCAAGCCAACGCTAAAACATAATTTTGCAATTGGTTTATAAATGTCGCAATGTCATTGACTTACACTTACTTCCATAACAGCTTATAACTTGAGCTAATACTTGTGCATTTCACACAGAAGTAAACATAACTAGTGCTGCTCACATCCATTCATTTGCTACAGATCAACTATAGCTGAACGTTTCCTATTTCGCACTATAAAATGGACAACAAAGATCTGCAAGCATCTTCACTCCACAGATGAAACAAGCAAGGAATCAATCGCAAATTTTTAATATGAAAATGATTTCACGCAATACTACGCATCGTCGGTCCGATCATCTTATTCAATTAGAAAAAATAATGGGCACGAAAACGATATTGGACAAGGCTGTAAAAATGAAGAAACAAAGATTTTGTAATGAAAACGAAAAATTCGGATGTGCTGCTTATACGTTAGATGATGAAAACAGTCGATTTTCGGCAAAATATATTTTCTTAGCAGCCGTTCTGCATGGATTTTGAACCCTTTGTACGTTTATTCTTCGAATTTGGTTCAACCGAAATATTAAGGCCTATCATAGCGCCAGAAAGCGGTTGCGAAAACGTTAATCGTTGATTTGCTTAAAACCAATGATGAATTAATATCTATTGGAAGTCTCAGTGGAAAGGAAATCGATGAAATAAATGAACTGTTAACATTGCAGAAAAGTCAGAAATCTCTTGAAGATTCAGTGTTAAGTAGCGACGTTCCAGACCCACTGGAACTCTATATTCAGAAAATACCGTACGTTTGTTGAGTCAAGCGGTTCAAAACATTTCGGGAAAAAGGTACTATTCAACGCTATACTATGCGTTTAAACCTGAACTGCGTAGCCGGAGTGCCGAAAATGGGCATTTTGTCTGGAGCCGGAGCTCAGCTTAAAATTAATCAGCCGGAACTGGAGCTAGGGCTATTTNAGATGTATCTAGGGCTCCGGGTACCTTCCCGGGTACTGAAGGTTTTGTCAAATTGACTGAAACAAAGACTTGCTTCACCGAAATCAGTGCTCGATATAGCACAACTAAGCGGGATTTTTACGAGTAACGTCACCAGACTGCAATAATGGATTTACGAGTCTTTGATATTTACTTGGATCATCACCGCTAAGGCTTTGGCACCGTAGCTTGACAGGCGTGGTGTTACTTGTAGAAGTAAGAGAAACTTTGCGAACTACCGCAACATCTTATTGTTTAGTCAGAATGATCTAAGTGGATCTGTAATAGTGCAGCGACCTAAAAAGAACTAAGCTATAATAAGGATGTATATAATATCCACAGCTATTGCAGATGTGTAATCAGACTGATGGCGTTCGCAGAGAGTATGATACAGATAATATATCATCGCAGGCCTAAGCGTCAAATGCATCCATGCCATTGCAAAGTAGCATTTTTGTAAATGTCAAGGTTTACTGGATTACTGTCAAATTTCACAAGAAACCATCACGTTTGCTAGAATAACATCAAAGTTATAACTAATTGGCAGAGAACTAGCATTGATTTGCATGGCAGCACATTTTCAGGTAGGTATGAAAATGTAGTGAAAACAAATTAGGACTTTTCTTGAGATTTTCCTCTGTGGAAAATGTTGTGTGCTTTCAGCACGGTAACCAGTTTTCTCCTACGCTTTGTAAGTAAAATTGCGCTTTACGTTGCCATTCATCGCTGCCTATATTGAGTCAAACAGATAAGAAATCAGACATTTTCAGCTATTTGAAAAAGTCAAAGGTGAATTTCCTGCTAGAAGTCATTCTATTTATTTGAACAAACGGCTTTCAAACACAACTTTTCATTTGTGTTGATGCAAATATGTGCACGTTAGAAAGAGAACATCATGCAGGTAATCGACTATATGTTTTGCGGTCTATGGTTAGCCTGGGCAGAGCTGTTAGCTGGCATCGTCACGACTGCGGTAGGAAAGCATGCAACGAGTGCAAACACTTGGTCGGTTGGAACTGAACTGCGTCCAATTATTCGGGCAAAAATGCGGTTTTCCAAACAGACGTTTTCTTGATTGCGGTCGTAAGAAATAACTAAAGTTACTCAGACATCTGTGAATCGTCTGAACTTGCCATTATTATTTATTCTCTGCTTTTTTTCATGGTAAGAGCGCAGAGTTTAAAAACTACCAGATCAACGTGCTCAAATAAGAGTGATACATTATTTTAGTTCTGTGTACTCTACAGGCTATTTTCATTCCCCAGTCAACTTGAGGCACACCACGACAATTGAAAACAATAATGTGTAAAAACGAACAGAAACCTAAGCTAGAGCCGAGCCATGTTATGAAGAAAGAGGCTCCGGAACCGGAGGTATACTTATAAAAACCAAGAGCTCCTGAGCTGGAGCCATGTTCATGAGAAGTATAAGTTCCAGCGCCGGAGAAGTGTCATTTCTACGACGGTTCCGCAGCCCTGGTTCAAACACGACTTTGAAACCAATGACCACGTTATGCAAGACCTACCGACGGAAAAGTTTAGGACAGGGGTGGGCAATTAATTTGGATCAGGGGCCACTTTTGGAAGGCCGTTTTTAGCGGAGGGCCGTACCTTCTAATGGAAATAGGAGCAAATCTCTGACAAGTTACCCTCAGCACTAACCTGAAGGAAATTTCAGATTTAGGGATTTTTTTCTGAATGCTTTCGCGGGCCAATGAAAACGCTGTGGCGGGCCACATGCGGCCCGTGGGTCGCTAACTGCCCAACCCTTGTTTGGGAAATTTTCTAGGCTTTCGGAAAAGACTCACGGATTTTCATTCACAAACTTTAGCAACACAAAAACCTAGTGACCAGTATACAATGGGCTTGGAAGTATGTTTTTCCTTTACTAGATGAATGACCTATTAACAAGAATGACTAAAGAGGATTCCAAAAGTACAGTACCATAAAAAAACTTGAAACTCCTATTACTTGGCACTTGGAAATAACACAGCTTAAGACACATTGTCAGTTAACCAGCGCAAGTCGTATTGTAATCAGGTTTTAAATAAATAGACCGGTTCCTGTACGTTATTGGTTTTCGAATGTCGAACAAATAACAATGTTGTCATTAAGTTGACAATGCTGCATGTTGCGAAAACATACAGCTATACCATTTGCTATAATCCCCAAATTGTTTGTTTCAATTAGTCTATTGCGAATCATGCTTTTCTGAAAAAATACAAATAGTGACAAACTGAACCAAAAAAAATATTTGTAAAGCAAAAAACCGATCAATCTCACAAAAAAACTTCTTGAATTGTAAAACTCCAGTACAAACTTTTGTGCTGGCTGAATTTGAAAAAAAAGATTTTTGTCGAGGTGATAACAACAACCGATCGTTTATCTCCATACCCTGCTCTGTGGCAAATATTTNTCTCTATACATTCGCCATGTGTAACGATACCATTTGAGCTCACATCTGTGATGGNTCTTGCCACAGAAACGCGCTATTTCAATTCTATTAACTCTGTCAGAAACACACCTGAGCGAGGTTGAGCAATTCTCTGAAACGCCTCAACCATGCATTTACCGGAGATTTTGTGGCAGGGTGCAAAAAACTATTCATTAGTTGGACATATTTTCTGTTGCCCAATGTTGTGGGGGCTGTTTGCCCGTTTTTAGATCAAATGTCTGCAAAATACATAATCAGTCTTTAGATTCAAGTGTTTCTCCGTTGTTGATATTTTTTCATTCGAGATTATCATCAATTTTGTTGCCAAAAGACGTTTACTAAATTTAGAAAAATTTATTACAACTCAGTTCCATTGGATTGTGATGATTTTGGTTTTCCTTGGCTGAATTCACTGAGGTCCGGTCAAATGAATTCACATTTTTGCTGAAGTATGAATTTTATATGATTTGTAATTGAATGGATACTCGAGTGAACCTGACTGAATTGAAATAATTGACCAAGGTGTTTTTTTTTCTTCAGGCACTCAGCTGGTATAAGTGATACGCACCATGTGTAATACAATGAATTTTCAATAAAAAATATGTACAAACTTTCCCTGGCAAAGTTTTTTGCCGTTGTTATATTTGCTTTCGGTTTCCTTTATATTGCAAGTGAAAATTACTCCGGCGTTTGGAACTTTGGTAAACCACTTTCTGAATCGGAAGATAAGAGTAAAGGAAATGTCAAACAACATGATTCGAAAGTACTTGCATTTGTTGCATCGAACAACGAACGCCACACAGTGAAAGACGACAACGTTGACAAGAAAAGGATTAATGACACCGTGACATACAACGAAAAAGACATTCTTACAGCCGCTGCTAAAGACTGTAACTTCGTCCAGACCCTGCATGATTTCGACATGATCAGTATGGCTGATGGAAAGTTGTTGGACGTTATGACATACAAGAAAGAAAAAAGGAATAAATTTTTGAGAAGCTTCCCGCATCCTGCTCCAAAAAACAGTGTCCGACCAACCATAAAACCACAAGTGGTAAATTGTTAACTTTCACTTTCGAAATGTTGAATAGTAAAACATCTGCATTTTATGTCCTTCAGATGTTACTGTAGTTTATCAACACGAAGCATCGCATACGTTTGACTGTTTTGTTTTCAATGATTAAATCTAAAAATTATAGCGTTTCTAGTATTTTCCTTTTACTGCTTCTTGAAAGCTATGATTGTGTAGCTAGAGATCACAGTCACACAAGTCTTTCTACATTGACAAGGCGTTTTACTGCAAGTTTTATTTTTAAGGATTTGGAACAGACGCAAAGTCCATAATAGAGTCCATGTAGTGCAAACGCACACAGTATGCACAACGAAGATTGATAAAGACAGACAAAAGAGAACGTTTTATACCGGCGTTGGAGGTAGATCAACGAGGATAGAGACACTTTCTTAACACTATTGTCCTCTAACCCGTAACACTTAACACTATTGTCCGCGAACTCGTAATCCGAACAGCACTACATCCAGAATGGGACACCGAGTCAAACCCTTGTCAAGGACAGACAAAGTTCGAACGTGTTGTGGCATGACATGCCCTCAAAAAACACTGCCACGTCTGGGCGCTCAATGAAAAAGGAAAATGCTCAAAAATAGCATTTCCGGCTGTGGTTGATTTCTGCTTTATTCAGACATACGGAAAACCACCATGCACTTCTCATAGGAACATATCATGTCTAATTTGCAACCGCTAGTTGCCACTATTCGTTGATAGGCTGCTTTCTAAGGTTTTGCTAATAATTTTGATAGCGAAAAACAGTGCTGTTTAGTTCAAACATCACTGGCGTGCAGCAAGTTTTCGTGAAACTAATGAATAGAAACAATGAACAAATAAGAAACTTTATTTGAAAAAAGTTGTTGGAAATGCTGTTTCTACTAACTAGTAAAAAATGTCACTATGGATGGAGCACAGATTTTTCGTAGGTAAACCGAGCACAGTACAGTAAATTTTTTAATTTGGCCCGCGATATTTCTTCACACGTATTTCCTTTCTTGAGTTGAGTTTCTGTCAACCAGTCGTATAAGGTTGGATGTATAATTTGCGAAAATTCTGATTCAAAGAAACCCACTAGCTGCAACAATTACCACATTGGATTCTACTGCAGTTCAATCTCATTTTTACATTTGCAAATATTCGTTCAGGAACAAACAGGGAAAAAACCGTCGGGAATTTTGAATAATCCAAACGAAAGGATAGACCGCGATCAAATATATGATAATGTGAAAAAAGAAAGAGAAAAAAATCTGGCTCGTGGTGATGACGATATTTTGAAGGTAAGGCGTTTCAAAGATCTTCACATTATGAAATGAAATAGGTAACCGTTATATGGTGACCGAAAAACGTTTAAAAATACTTGTGTGCAGTCAAATTTGCAAGATATTGCTTTCTGTGACACTTTGAAGGACGTAGTTTTTGTTTTGCAACTTGTATGATATACAGTAACTATTCACTAAAAATGCTATGCAAATTCAAGGCTAATACGTTGAAAATCATTTTTTCAGAAATAACATCTATGTACACTAGAGAAAAACTGTTTAGCCCAACGTTTTTTCGAATAAGGAACTAGTTCTTTCAACGCGCATTTTTCTAAAGAAGATTGAATCAGATGCGATGGTTCGACGATGCAGTCGGGATGCCACCAACATAAGGTTTTTAGCATATTCTTCTGACTCCACGTGGCATCACTTCGAAACCGGATAGTTAGCGACAAAAATCAGTATCAAATCAAAGCATCTTCACAAAAATGCATCTTTGCTTATAAATGTAGTTTTCAAAAGCATTAGATTCACTGAACGTTAGTGGGAAGCAGTTGATGAACCTTAAAGCATTTTCCAATTTTGTGCATAATCTTTGTGAAGACTGTTTTGAATGTTTATTGTATAACAACTTGAGAAAAGCCCTTCAAAATATTTGCTTCGTTTTTGCACTAATTTCTTCAGGGAAATATTCTGCTCATTATTGGTACCTATTCGTACGAAATGTTTAACAAATCATAGTAGTTCGTGGAAAATCGTTGCAATTTATATAATTACAACTTGCAACAAAACGTGGTGCTTAGCCACGCTACACTTATCACTTTACAACATATTTCGTCCTCAGCTTTCTGCATAATGTTAATTATGTATCACACTGAAATTAGTGTTGTGACGTGGAAATACCTCATTTTAATTGAATTTTTTCATCACATTCAGATTCCAGAGGTTCAAGATGAAATGATGCAGAAACAGTTCAAAATTCCAAACTTAATACACTTCATCTGGTTCGGTTGCCATCCTCTTCGTATTGATCACTATATGGCGTATGTAATTCTGTTTGCTTATACTCCAGGGGTTGTTTTGTAAAATAAGTAAGTAAGAGAATAAATAGCTTTGAATTTATCGAATATCCAACTGTTGCAGAAACTCAGGACATTTCTACTCCCAAACATCCAAAATTTAGGATATTTTAGCTGCTAGCACATAGCCCGCCATAACTCGCCAGCGGATACAGGTAAACAGCTGTTCCAACCTTCTAGAACTGGGGAAAGCGGTGTAGTTTGGATTTGTTTAAAAATTAGGAAGTTTTCAGTTTGAACGTTATGGCGGAGCGACACAACTGCGATAGGTCAAGGATTTTTGTTGACGTGGTCGGGGCTTGAAGAAACTTCAAGTGACAATTCAACCGTTCTTTATTTCGAAAAAACTAAGCCAAGGCCAATATCTGCATCTTTAAAGTCCTTGGTTGGCATTCCAGCGTTAACATTTGGGAAGCTATCGCCTAAAAACAACAAATTAATTCATTAATCCCCTAGGGAATCAATTCTTCACCATAACTTGCCAACCACTAGCGCTGGAAGCCAATGAAAAATACTAAATAGGCGGAATTTTGCCTAGTTTACTTTTGCAGAAAAAACAAAGAAATTGTTTTAGGAGAATTTTCCCAAGCCCGTCATTTAACAAATTCTCGATCTGCCCCAGTTGTGTCGTCTTCCCAAAAAGAAGTTAAACACAAAACTTCCCACGATTTTTTAAAAATCGAATCTAGAAGACTTTCCGCATATTCAGAAAGTTGAACAGCTCTTCACCGCTGTCGTCTGGTGAGGTATGACCGGTTATTTGCCAGCCCAAATAGTCATAAATTGGCTTTTGGGGACTGGAAGTGTTTTGAATACGATTAGTTTCGATGCTGGATCCGGGAGACTGCGTTATAAATCTTAGTTGGTGCAAAAACCTGGTTTCTATCTTCAAGACCGAACCAGGCATTATTTTGTTCAAAGCCACAGTAATCCTGACGCCAAGTGCCATGATTTCTAAGATTTTCAAAGCGTTTTTACTAGGTTCTTGCAGAAAGGTCATAATATTAGAAATGCAGTGGCATTTCGTTGAAACTGTCATTGTTGAAACAAAAAACTGTATGTCTCAAAACGCAAACTACGAAAATGTGGCCTGCAGCATTACGCACTTGGACAAAATCCACCGGGACGATTGTCACCAATGCAAGTCTCAGGACATTCCTCATGTTTTTGGATTTTTACCCATTTTAAATTCATATTCAGATAATATGGTTTTGCCCATAAGACCAATGATGGCTGACATTTTTATGAACTATACCATCAACACCATTTTGAAATATAGCTCCTCCCATCATAAACCGAAAGTATTTTTACGGCATGCGAACCACTTATCCATGATTCTTCTGAACCGTAGTATTGTCATTTTGTACCTTGATCACACGAATGCTGCACTTAAAGAATGCGTGTTTTGCTAAAGAACTGCGAATGATTGCTTTCATCGCCATTGTTGACTTTTCATATTCAAGCAACTGGACGACTTATGCCTCTCTGACCAGCTGCGACCTCACACACTGGTTTATGCAGACAACGGTTTGGTGTAGGCCCACAGAAACACAAAACAGACTTTTCCAGGTATTTCTACCAACACAGCACTCCCACCTCTAACTAAGGACTTGAAATAAGATTGAAATGAAGCAGATAAATGTGAAAGGCCCGTTTAGATGACCTTTTCATATGTTGACGTCGCAACAACTGCAACGTGAAATAAAAAACCCTGTTTACAGTTGATACCACGATAAAGTCATTCTCGGATCTGCACACAAGGCATTCAAAATAAAAACCAATCCTACGCTCAACGATCGGAAAAGTACCTTGAAATGCTTAGTCTTCGTTTCAAAGTTGAAACGATTTTCTGCTGGCACGTTTGATAGCGAAACACGGGACAACCTGATAAGCAAACAGAAAGAACACATAATTTTGAAACTCAGAGGTAAATTCTCACAAAAAAATTCCCTTGAGCATGTCTGTTTTAATCAAAAAATCTTGCCATCTCTTGACCATTGTGCAATTTTTCACAAACAATAATAAACTGCCCTCGTTGCAATATGTATCCACTTGTTCCATGCATTTGTTCAACTTAACTAAACGATAGACTGACTTCGACAATTAACAATTGTTATTTCATGTGCACTCTGTTTCTGAGTTCACGCACTGCATGCGCAATCTGTGCTTCAACGAAATCATGCAGGGTTAACAAGATTTTTGCTGAGAACGAAAAGGAATATAATTGAAAGTTTCAGTTTGATGTGTTTCAATTATTGGATGTTGAATTATTGATTTCATGCGTCTTGGCAAGCTTTCCACATTTCACTGTGAAACTATTTTTTCCTTGCTAACGAGTTAAAAAGAGTGTATGTTCGGGTCGGGTGCTGGACATAGAATTCATTTTAACTGATTTGGATGACCTCCAAACGTATTTCCTTTCACTAATTGCGAAATAAATGCATAATTCGAAAAACGTTTGTAAATTGGCAACATTTGGCCTACTCAAATACATCAAACGCAAAAAAACATCGGTCAGTGATTAATTTCTGTCAGATATTAAGGAGTCTTGCAAGCAACTGCGGTCAGAGCATTTCGAGACTTAATGCTCACGCAATGTTTGAACCATTTAAAAATAAGCCATGTTACAAAGATCGCCAAAAATACGAAAGAATTCATTACTTTTTATAATAAATAAAGACTGAAAAATACAAAATAACATTTTATCAGATGCTCGTAGATAAATTGCAAATGGAAAAAGCCTTCTGCTGAACAGCAACACAAAATCAAGTGATAGGTCTTCGTTTACTTATCATCAACACAAAAAAAGTGTCGTTGAACAGCAACGCAAAGAAGAAACAAAAACAATGTTTTTCATTAAGCAATCAGTCCTTGTGTTTTTGTTTCTTATGCACTAAGCACGACGTCGAATTTTCACTGTATTCCGAGATCTTCTATGCAGATGACTACCTTTTCACAAAAGAGTAATATCAAGTTAACGACGAAATTATAGGAGAAAAAAACAAAACAGCAGGTAAACTTTGGGAAATGATGCTTGGCAGTAACACCACGATGTGGTATAAACTTTTAAATATCCAGGATCGTTTTTTTAGCTTGCATACCTCATTTCCTTTTGATAAGCACCTGAGCGCTGCGATGAATTAAAAAAAAACGCATAAAATCAACGGACAGTTTCATCCAAACTGTGAAGTAACAGTGAACAGAGTAAATCTAGAATGATGACCTTCCTTTTCTTGGTGATGCACTTATGATTTGTAAGTTCATGAAATATTTTCGTTTCATTTTAGATTGATCGGCTCTCTGAGATATCAAAAGCCTCGTTTGATCTTATTTCACTGCGACTGTGAACCGAGTGGAGAATATTGGAATGCCTTTAAAGCAATTTCTGGAAATATTCTGAAAATAGTGAAACGCACACCTCCGGATGACATTTGGGGTCGAAGCATAAAAGTAACCTAAAAAAAGCGTTTTTCATCTTTTTGCATTATTGGCATTTTCACAAATATCTTCACTGTTTCTCAACCTGGATCCATCAGACCAGACACGCCATAAATTCAGTAGCATTTTAGCACTTAACACAGCGTTAATAGTGCAGTTTTTCCTGTGTACTTTGAGAGTACGAAGCAGTATAGTATATTGATGAAAGACTATCCACCTTAAATAGTGTCCTGGTACCCGTTCAAATGCCCTACGGGATTAATTCATTAAGTATACTGTAATAATCTTCAATGTACTTTGAACTTATGTCTTTTGCAGAAGTGCGACTCAGAGTAGGTCGCAAAAATGGAAGTTGTAAGGCTTTCTGATTTGACTTTGCCCTAAGTTAGATGTTAATGTGGCAATCACCATCCCTGCATAGCCGCATTGTTGATGCGCATTGTTGTCGATATGAACAATTTTGAAGTGAACAGATTTGCGAAGCGAATTTGACGACAAAAGAATCTTTTGTCTCATGGAGATATTTAACTTCACTATACTTTTGCGTAAAAGATTTATAGGCAAGAATCAAAGATAAAAACTGAACTAAAGTACCTTTGGCATCTTTCGCAATGCAGCTCAACGTCCTAAGGTAAAAATGTCTGGATCAACATCCCATGTAGTAGAAACAAAGGACACTTCCTCACTTTTGGGAAAAAGACTACAGGCAAAAGCAATACCAAAGTCAAGCGCATAGGTGTGGAGAAAAGTAGATAAAGTCCTAGCTGATAATATGCACTCCAACACGAAAAGATATAGGAAGAATAAAATGAAAAGTTTGCCTATGTAACAAATGAGAAAAAGAGAACTCATCTTATTGATGTGTCAAGAGTGTAACGATTTTACGAATGGACAACATTATGCGATTCGCAGGGCCGACCCTAACAGAAGCGGGGCCCAATGCAAGACCTAGGTGCGGGGCCCCTCTAAGGAGTGATTTTATGATGTCATCATATTTAGTCAACCGTGTTACGATCGTGCTAGAGCGCAGATATACAATGCAGAGAATTCAGCACGTTTGCAAACGTTCGAGAGGAAATTTGCTAGTTCTGACGAGAGCGTTCTCTGTTAACAATGAAATTTATATAACGTTTCTACTGAACTCTCAAGCGCAAGGTGTATCTGGCAGAAATGAACAATCTACCCTTACACCATGGAGCGGGTGCTTAAGCCCGGTCCTGGTGATTCGCCACGACAAATAAATTCGATTTTCTTATGAAAAATCATTAACACCGGCTTAAAATGCGATTTCACAAAATACATTCATGGTAGTCTTGTGCACGATACAAGGAGTCAGATTTTAGCAATCTATGTCGTGATCAAGCATATGTTGATGAAGATTTTTCTCATCGAAAGCTTGTCTCGGTTGATTAAGGCGATTTTTCAGGTTGTGGAACATAAAGCAGATGTCGTTCGACTTCAGCTTATGCTTGAAGTAGGAGGCATGTACATGGATACAGACAGCGTTGTAGTCAAGTCCTTGGATGAATTTCGAAACAAAGATTTAGTGCTTGGTCAAGCAACCTCACTATCTGTTGGTAAGACCGTAGCATAAGGACAACGATGAACTTGTGTTTTCCGTATAGATGTCATTTTTATCAAAGTTTCACCAACCAAGGTGCCACTGAAATAGCGGAATCAATGTTTTAATTTTTGTGGAGTTTGCAGGAAGCTTACTTGAAATTGTTTGAAACTTGAGAATCAAGCATTGCTTGTAAAACGCTTTAATGATGAAAGTCATTAATCGAAAACGGAAACAAGTTGTTTAGTTTTATCTATTTCTTGATATTATCATATTATCGTACGTTTGCAAAACACTCAATGTTTTTCCTCTCAAACTAACAAATTATTCAACATCGGTTTGACCATGATTTGGTACTTGGGCATCATTTTAAATTTTTCTATCAGCGTTTTGTGGTAATTACCAAAACATCGTGAACTATGTAAGTTCTCCAAATTCAATGTAAAATATTAATTTTTCATCTGATTCACACAACAAACAAAAAATCAAGAAAAATCTGAAAAATTGTTAATTAATATGCACACCACAATAACGTTTCAAGACCCTATAAAGCGTGTAATGGAATGACAAGATTTTGACCAAAACGATCCAAATGTCAGTCTGCAATCAGATACATCGGAAACATTTAAGATTATGACAGTACATGACACAAATTGCTTTTGATTTAGAGTGGTAATTATCAATGGATTAATTAAATTAATTAAAGTTTCTTTGTATCCTTTCATTGAAACATAATTTCCCAAAATTGACCATGACGCCGTTTGGTTGCCTGTCGTACTACCAATTGTCAATCACTATGTTTGTCTAGCCATTCGTAGTTATCATACAGTAGATTTAAGGAATACGTGCTTCAAAAATATTTACCCCATATGTAATTTTGTTTGATTTTCCATTAGTTTTGAAATACATGCTTGGTTGAAGTATAGATTTGGAAAAGTATTTTGACGTGTTTCTTTGGCATAAATTTCCTTACCCATTATGAATCAGTGGTGTGACGTGAAATTCATATTTGTTTGAACTTTTTATGCAAAATTTCTTTTCTATTCACAGCAAACGGCATTATTTTGGCCAATAAATACTCGTGGTTCATTCAGCGTTGGTACTGGGAATATAAATACTTTCGGGATTCAGAGTAAGTTGTTCCTTTATACCTTGAACAATCTCTACACGATAAGGAAGGTTTCAAACAAAAATTGTCCTTCAATAACTGCAACCAAGATGCAGTATGTTTGATTGGAGATCCAGATTTATCAAAGGACTAATTTATGCCCCTGTTTATCAAGATCGGTTACTTTTTTTCGAAGTATCTACCTTTAGAAATATAAAATTTCCATCACTTCTTAGTCGCAACATTTCATCTTGTTGTTTTTTGTTGCAAGTAGGTTCATGTGCATGCTATTCTATTTCCTTATTTTTATATACTGTAATTCTTTTTGAGTGCTCCATTTTCCAGTAAGTTTCTTTATCTCTACTTCGGTACCATTGGAACACACATTTATCGAAATACGATAACGACAGGTTTCGACTGTGACTTGAGCTTATTGGTAATTCCACAAAAAACAAAGAAATGAACATTGCTGAAAATGAAGTAGGGTTAATACCGTGGCTCTCAATAATTTTATATTTTTTGTATGCCCGATTCTTTGTCGGGCAAGAATGAAACCTTTACAATTGATGCACTTTGTAGCTATGGAATACAGAAAATATTTTCCTTATTCATAAAAACCGTCTCTCAGAAATGTACACATTTTCAAATCCTGTGAATGTGAAACATTTCAAGCAATGATTTTGTTGCATGCAGACGTTTGATTACGGCTGAAACTGTTTTCCTAGCAGAAATGGCCACAAAAGTTTCATTTCCTTCTAGGGCTGAGCGTGTTGATCGCGTTTACAGACACTATGCCGTATATTCCATTAGAATATTGCAAGGCGCTATGTGCAAAATATGCTATGTCAAATGGCATTCTTCAAAATGCTTTTAATTTTTTTCTTCGAAGCTTGTGTTGATCCACATAAAAGATTGTCCGATGTTTTTTTGAAGAGCGACACACCCTTGTTGTGAATATATCCTTGTTAGATATAGTTTGGATATATACATCCATGCAAAGATGTAACTGAAAATTGGATTTGCACCAAACGCTTTTAATTCATTTTTTGTAGAGGTAAAATCAAAACGATGTAATTATTCCTGAGATTGTACATTAATTAATTATTTTCTATCAAAATCTATGACTAGGAAAACTTGCGGAATTCGAAAAAGTGTTGCTCCCGTAAAAACAACGGATGGAAGAACTTGTTGCTTAACAGTTTTTATGCGGACAAAAACCTTATAAAAGCGTTACCGTGTTTTCTGTAAACGTGTTGCAAGAAAACCAATTTTAAACCGTTGAAAATGAGCTGTTTTGTCCTTGCGATTAAACGCTTGAGTAGAACAGAATTGCAAAACAAAAAACTACAGTAGATTTGAAAAGTCGGTTTGATCATGCAGATATTGCGCTTTCTAATCCATTTCCTTTCTGTCGTTTGTGATTACTAAGGCCAATTGGATAATGAAAAACTTGTCTGTTTCCACGTAAATGGATTTTCATGCTGTCAGACATTGGTAGAGACATATGAATTTCGAACAATCGTATCTAAAAATTACATTGTTTGCCTTGAAATGCCATTAGTGAATGAAATTTGTCGCTTATGTTTCTACGTACCAGCACCTTTTTTAACAATCAATCAGCGATCGTTTACGGAATTGCCACTTTAATTCGGCAAATTTTTCATTGAAACATTCTCGACTTCTTCTGTGGCCATGTGATATTGCCTCTCACTGTTTTACAAAGAATTGTTTTGTGTTCCCTAGCGAAAATTGAGGTCTTCATAGCCCTAAAACTAAGTTTTTATTCCTTAATATTTACTGGATGCAGGTAATCCCACAATACGCTCCTATCGCAGCACAAACATACCGATGGCACAAAGAAATTTTGAACAACTGTTAACTCACTGTTATCTGTTTCTGTGCAGATGGGGTCGCAACTCTGTAGTTACAGCCTGGGCTTTGTCGCTTTACTTTCCCGATAAGTTGCATCTAGAGCGTAACACTTTTTGTCGACCAAATTACCAGGAGCTAAATTTGCTTTACCGTGAGATGATGGACTGGAGTTCAAACTACATCGTACATCTTTACTCGAGGTGAGTGGATCGGACGTCTCTTTAGGTTGATTCATCGCCTATAGCCAGCGTTGATCACACTTGCAATTTCTCATAAAACCTTGTTACATTTGGTTCGTTAGGCGTGACCAGTTGCAAGATTTACTGCAATTTAAACTTAAAAATTTCATAAGATAAACTAATATATGCGGTAGGCACAAACAGCATGAAAGGTCAGTAAAAAGGTTTACGGTTGCTCTACACAGTACCAAAAAGTAATGTGACAATATTATGTTCCTTGCAACATGTTTCCCATAGCTTTGGGAAAAAAATCTAAAAGTTGATGAAATTTTTGGTAAAACACTGAAAATTGATTTTTTACGAAATTTATCACTTTTTGGCAGTAACGTTTGAACCANAAATGCTAGAAAGCCAATGAAAGACTGAAAAGACTCGGATTATAGCCTAGTTTACAGTAACAGCTTGGGTGAAAAAGTTAGCTACTTCGGTTGAGACCCAGAACCCGATGACTCGGCTGAAAAGGCCTAAATCTATTCCACTTATGACGTCACCCACAAAAACCCGAAACCAAAACTTTCAAATTGTTTTTGAATCCTGTCTAGAAGGCTCTCCGCATCTTTTGAGAGCTTAAACAGTTCTTTAGCTCAATCGTCTGGCGAGTCGTGGAGTTGCTAAATGACAGTTCCCAAGGTGGAGTCTTGAGAAAGACCGATGTTGAATTCACCTTGGTGACGTCACGACAATTTGACTCTGCCCAGATAATCAGTTCGCTGGCCGTGCGGAAACAACTCGTGCCTCGTATGACATGCGCTTGGAAGAAAATGTTGCGCTATGAACTATGGGTCGTTAGCAACCCTATACTTTTTTCGCGAAATGTTTAATACTGTATTTTCTATAAAATTCACAAACAGAAAATTTGATGCTTATGAAAGCAACGCCAACGAGCAACTTGGGGAATACATGGAGTGTCAAAATAGTGAACCATTTGAAATGAATAATACGCTCTTGTAAAATTCCGCTCGTGTCGGTAGCGACCCACATAGGCGCTAAAAGCTTTTAAAATAATTACGGCTGCCTCCATTGGTAATGACGTTTTTGAAGACTGGTAAATTAAAAATGTACTGTGGACTTGCATTACTTGCCTGTTATTCAATAAATCTATAGTATGTGACACTTTTGCTAATTGCGAAGTTAGTCTGTTGGTATAACAGAGGTATAAACTGAAGCTGTTTGCAGTAAGTGCTCCTCGTTCTTATTTGATTCCGTGCAAGATAAATTTCTGGCAGCTTTTCATAGGCAAAGGCGTCATTGGCATTTTTTATTTCAATTGTCTTCCATTGGAAAATCACTTATCAGATACCGTCCACGCAATGACGGCAAAGATGAGCGAACGTTGAAAGAGCTGGCAGTGCTGAACACCACTTATGGAGAAATCGCGCGGCATGTTATCTGGGGTGACATGGCCACACGTGACATCACTAACTGGCTGGAAACGTGCAATACGACTCAGATATTGATTGAGTAAGTAAAATGTATTTGCTTGGAGTTGCTCGCAAACACGTACGCAATCTTGTCTTTATACAACATTGGACGCTGCTTAACTTATTCTTTGCACGCATAGAGTTTTTTGATCGAACTACTTTTGATCATCTGCTTACCTGCGTTACAACCTTGCATTAGTTCTTGTACTTAACAGTATGCTACTCTGAAATTTATGACAGCAATTCAATGCAATTGTGTTTACGTTAAGTTTATGTGATGTTTCTACAAAAATTGCTTTTACTCTTTGTCGCTTCACCATCAGTTAGAATGATTTCTATAGTCGCGCTTTCTGACTTAATGTGTGTTTGCATGTATGTGAGCATTGACCAAGTTCATGAATCAGGTTAGCACGTTTCGACGATTCTGACCAATTTATCTAGCTCAACAGGTTGAAGTTAGTTTTTAAATCACCTTTGAAACGGTGAAGAATATTATGTTTCTCACATATGAAAAATGTTTTGATTTGTTGCTTGTGTGTATGAACAGAAACTGAATAACAATAATAAAGTTGAGTTGTACAAATTTTTTTGCAAACTCTCTGAGCGCGTGTATCATCTGGGCAGATCATGTGGGTGGAAAAAATGCATGCAAATTATTTCTATCATTGTATGTCTTTGGTAAAATACGTAATAGACAAATTATGATTTCAACTCAAATGCTACAAGCTGAAGTGTTCAAAGTACGTTTAGAGTTTCAAGTTGTGATCAGCCCATATAACAATTTTCAAGAATTCGTGGGTTGCATTATATTTGCCATTGATATTATAAGTCCAGTAAAGCAGCCGATAGACAAGATTTCGCATCTCGTGAAGGCGAGCGAGATTTTCCTGCGAGTGTAGAGTCCAGAATAAGTAGGTTTTAATAGGTTGTTGTTGGTTTTTCTGTCTGGATTTTGTATGAGGAAATGCAAGTAAACAAGGGAATTGCTCCAATTCTTTTGTGATAGTTACTTTTTCATGACCGCTGTAACTTAAACGTTTAAAGCCTTTAGCCAATGGCGCGCATGCAAAATAGACTGAAAAGCAACTTGTTCACCAGCAAATGTCAAAGCCGTTTCTCAGCAAGTGACACTGATCAGAAATAATTGTAAAGCCACAGCAGTGATCCACACCAAGCGAATCGATCGCAATTTATTGCGTAAGGGAACTAGTGTCGTGTGTTACAAATCTTCAGTCCTGCGCAAAAGTCGACATATGAAACAAAAAGAAAAAATTGCGCACTGTTTCTAAGATCAAAATTCAAGATTACAAAAATTGAAGATTACAAAAATTGAGCACAATTGCAACTCCTCCACTAANCACAGCTACAACACTGTTCAACGAACNCAGATCGTAACAGCCATTCGGCACTACTGATTGACAAAAAATACTCTCCGCGTTTAGCGTGGTTTCTGTCTCAGACGATCACGTGGTTTGCGTTTATATGGTTAATCAACTTATCTTCATAGGTATTCAAAGAGTAAAAACTGGTTTGTTCTACTAATGCAACAGAGTAAGCTTCATGGACAGGTAGTTTATTTATGATGCCATGAAACAGTGAATAGTGCCGTGATAAGGTCATTTGGTCGCTGTCACCACTCACATCTGTTCTTTTAATTACTTGGGTGCAGTAAATATGTTGTGGAAATTTTGTTGATTGTTTGGCCAACATGCCGCTGATAGCACACCACACAAGCTTCCACATGAATGACATAGTTTACGCATGCCGTTTCGATTCAGCGGGAAAGTTTAGCTTGTCATTATTCCTGAAAAATGTCGGACCATGGATTTATTACTTTTTCTATAGCAAGGTCCTGACGCACCTTCAGTTTGTTCCTTTTTCTTTGTCTTGCTTCAAGTGTTTGCATTTTGTTAGTTTGTAACCAGCTGTGGTGGATCTATTCCACAGTATGTATTTTAGTTTTTTTCTTTTATTGATAGGGTTAACAGAACGGCGAATGATTTAGTCAAATCATGCGGTTTATCTTTGCTGTCACATTTTGGGTGGCGTAGTCCTTCCCAATTTTGATGCCATTGCTATCTTGGCATTTGCCATGACGAAAAAAATTTGAGCGGATCATTCTTTCTTTCCATCAGTTCAGGCGGTGAGGCAACCTTCGTTGCTTTGGTTGATCTGCCTCAGTGTCATTGCTTATCCCAACAAGATTGACGTAAATGTCGCATTCGTTTGGTGTGATTTACCGTTTAATGAACTGCTTTCCCATGTTGGTATACAAAGTTTCTAATGACAAAGCCAATAACCATCTTAAGTGTTTATGCATTGATTTAACCTCAAGGAATTACAATTCACCCTTTCTTCAGCTGTGGAGGCTTGGCGAAACTGCAATTCAAGGCAGATTTGGGCAATGCTCAAGTAGATGGCATAATGTGTTGATTAGAAATGAGTAAATTTTTGATGCAATTATCTTAATTACTTCGTCGAGTATCTAAGGAAAGGTTAGCAATCAGCCGTGGGATGTAACGCACAGTAATCGTTTCCAGTGAAATAGAATTATTTTTATCATAATCTATTTTGTTGGGCATAATTTGGTTGCCATATTGTGTGATTAAGTTATTAGGGAAAATTGTATCCAATAAAACAATGGCAAAATTGATTTTTAACATTATGAGCTCTTTTTTTCCAAAACAGTCGGAAGCTATTGCATTGCTACACGATTTATTTTGAGTGTTAACTATTCAGTTGATCCATTGAAAATTTAAAAATAAAAGCCGTTTGCACCTGTTTCTCCGAATAAGGCCTATTCAATCCTGGCCTCTATTAAAGTGAACCAGATTATTTTTGCACGTTAAGAGGTCGAAAAGGGAAATGCGTATTGTCCTGAAACCTAAGGTATTTGCGAGAATATCTTTGTTGTTGAATCAAAGACAGTAACTGCAATATTGCGATGTAAGAGCTTTGATATCTACCATGCTGAAATGTATTTCAGCTCTCTTGGCTTTCACATCGTGATCAGCATCTCACGTATGATATAATCATCATGTTAAACGGCGAGCGCGCTTTGTAAATTGACACTGGTCACAATAAAAACGAAACGAAGAAAATTAATTTTTACCAGTTCATGAGTCTGTTTTTTCTTCCTTCCTGTCCTGCGATTTTTTTCTGTTTTACTCTACTATGCCGTGAATAAAAATGAATGACTTTATGAAATATTCAGTTTAAGCTGTCTCTCTGTTTGTTGTTTAATTGCACCTTGATCTATGAAGTCCATACGGTTTGCCGAAAAAAAGAAAATCCCTTCTTTGGACTGAATCATTCGTTTCNTACTTTTTTACATTTCAGAGCTAAGCCGTGATGAGTCACGATGCATTCCATGCCTCAGCACTGGCCACACTCCTTTGACAAAGCGGTTCATTTTGAAGTTGTTCTTCCCGCTTTGTCAACGAGGTTTTGAAGCGTTCCGGCGTTCTAATGTTTCTCGCTATTGTGTTCAAATACAGTAAACCTCGGTTAATCCGGATTCGGTTCATCCGGATTTTCGCCACAAACGGATAAAACTGGTGGTACGAATGATTTCTAACGTTTTTCTTTATATTAATCTGCGGTTTATCCGGATTTTTTAATCCGGGATCTTCGCCAATACCGGATAAAATCTGTTCTTGTCACATCTCGTAATCTGGATTTTTGTCTCTAGGAAAGATTCGGCAGCTTTCAGGCGCAGCACAAGCATGCTCAAGATCACCAACGAGCGCATAGAATTATGATAACAACGGCGGTAACTGCGTGCAAAATTCGATTAATCGTGGAGACGATTATTGCGTCACACACGGGCATAGCTTATGTTAACCATAACGCTCAAGGCGCGCCGCCGCACCACGGTTTCAGCCTATTGATCAGTGTTGACTGTTGAGTGTCTTTGTGTAAAACAGCGATTTCCAAAGTGGGTTCCGCGGAAGCCTAGGGTTCCATAGACAAGTCCAAAGGGTTCCATGAGCTATACTTTCCAGTGTTGAGCAAAAGCTGCTGATATGCAGTACGAAACCTTCATAATGGCAATTTGGATGGGAAAAGCGTGTGTGTTTACTTGGATCTTCTCGCAGGGATTCCTTGTCCACGTAAAATAACCTTGCAGTGTTTCACGGACAAAAAAGTTTGGGAACCGCTGGTGTAGAACATTATCCCTGAGTCTATTGTGGATGACTGCTTATGGACCAGTCCCAGAAAAATGCTTTAAGTTGATACCGAAGATCTAAAACAATACGGTACAAACATATCGATGGTTTCGATAAATGAGTTTTGTTGAAACAATACTGCCGGCTAGTTGGACAGATGGGGCGTTTGGTAGAAAAGAAACATTTCCGTTTTTAATTGAAAATTATGAATAATTAATGCATCCGGAAGGTTGTTGTTTTACTGCATACAAATATTTTCGTCAAGTAAGTCTACTGCGTTTCTTCATCTGACACATTCGCTAGGTTTTGAATTTGGCAATTTGGAATAAAATTACTAATTTGCGAACAGAAACACTAATATAATAATATGATATAATCTGAATTTCAAATTCATATGAGGACTGTAGTAGTGTGTTGCAACGTAGCAAATGACTGTAAAAAATGACGAAAGTATAAGACCTTTTGGTTGGTGTAAATATACAAAGTTACTATTTACCATAAAACAGAGGTTGTAATATCAGGCTATAAGATCAATGAAAAGATATTCTTTCAAAAGCTACAGTTATCAACCGCCGAATTATCAGAACTTCAAATTTACAAATGGAAAGGCTGCCACCTGGTTCAGCAGACACTAGATAATTTGTGTTTTCATTCGAATTCTTCTTACGTAAACAAATCCTGAAGAATACTTTTTCACGGAAACATCACATTTATGTCACAATGCAAGAAGAGGTTATCACGATCGATAAAACTGAACAAACAGCAGAAACATTTGCAGCAGATCCATGTTAAAAAGTAGTCATAAGATTACAATATTCGCTAAATACCAAACTGCCACTATCAAATCTACTCTTCATCGGCGTCCGCAGAATTTTTCCAGGGGGGGGGCAACGTCTACATTTCGCTTATTTTTCAGGTTGCAAACGATGCAATGCAAATGCACGTCGCGAAACACTTTCCCCTTTCTACACCGCAAAGAAAATTTCGCATGAAAGCACGAGGTCCATCCACATTGTTTTGAAATCGTATTCAGGTAGAGATATATTCAAGTTTGTGAAAAGTTGTAGGCTATTTTCTGTCATCCTTAATAGCTTTTGCTGAATTGGGGTTTCATCCAATATTATTATACTACAGACAAATGAGTCTGGATTGGACTTGANGTATCCACAACTACGTTTGCGGTGCTCAAATNAGTCTGTGCATGTTTTCTACAATTTGGCTATCAGAAACGCTTTTNCTNTTCATAAACTGCCTAATATCCATTTTTCAAATAATTTCAGAATAATCAACGTTAAGTACATCAGTAGCGGTGAAATAACAAATACAGCTTTGCACTTGCTCACTTAGAAGTCAGATCTAAGCCTTGTGTGTATGTCCACAAGCCTGCATACACAAGCCACGCCGTGTGTAAATAGAAGACTGCATAAGCGTATTTGATTAAGCCAATGTGGTCCACCTGCAGGCCCGATAGAATTTTTAAAGCGTGCAAACTTTCTCAGTATTGTTTGTTGTGTGTATATGTTGCAGTAGGTATAATTTCAGTCAGAACAAGCATAACATCTTTTTAATAAAATGTACAACATTAACGGCGTAAGACTACTAGACTGCACGGGCGTCGGAAGGCGGCGCCATAGCCCCCCTTGGATTTTGAAAATTTTAGCAAAGTAGGTTTTCTTAGTTTCGAGTGGGAAAAAAACAAATTTTGCCACTTTCCCCACCAGAAACGTTTTGAAAAAATCCCCTAGTGACGCCCGTGGAAAAAATCCTTCCGACGCCCGTGCTATAGGGAGATTCTCGAAAATAGTCAGCAAACATAGGCTTCCCAAACTGAAAGATTTTGCACAAAAATTTACTCGATGTTTGGGGCATACTTTCTGCCATGAAGCAAGTCCAAATCTAAAAATAGAAATCGAATTGCACACGAAACACTGGACAACACGCTCAGACTTACTGGAACTAATATTTTGGGTTTGATATAGGAATGATAGTGTCAGAAATTTCCACCACAGGCATCCAACTGACAGAGATTTGTACTAAATTGCTTTTTGCTGATATGTAATAATTTCAATGTGATCTCTTTTCCACATCATTTTGTTAGAAGTGGCTCGCAAGTTTTTGTAAAATGGCCCGATAGATTAGAGTGCTGACTGTAGTAACTCTATACTACACGACCTCAACAAGGCTTTATTCAGAAAAGAGAACAGCAGTGAACAGAGCCACGGTCAAA
>JGI24022J15233_10000749_pt1 | contig 23136 bp, 16 predicted proteins | sample Ectturendosymbi2_FD_15233 | JGI IMG/M metagenome (IMG submission 15233)
AACGAATAGGACTTTCTTGTTAATTTTAATAAATTAAAAGAGCCAAAAGAGAACTAAACATCATAATTGTGATTATAAAATTTTGTTTGGTGTTCCCCCAAATTTTTTTATTGCATAAAGTGGTCCATGATGCAAAAAAGGTTGAAAAACACTGCTCTAGAGGTGCCGTTATAGGCAAATTCTGTAGTTACCTTGCTTGTTAACAAGGGTTTGAAGTTCCTTGCGTGTTTTGTTCTCCCAGACAAGAAACTTTATGGTAATTGCTTTCACTGATGCAAATATGTACGCGACTTCGACGACGCAACGCAATGTTTTAAAAGCGACGGTTCCGGATCGTATAGTCTGACTCCCTAAACCTGTCTGTGTTATCGCTGCTGTGCGCTTGAGCAAGGCACTCAAAGACGCGCACTCAAAGGAGCCAAGCAATCTGCACGTCTGTGCTGCCCGCTTCTAAAACTCCTGTTAATCAAAAAATCTATCATCTTAACACCCTGCACCTCTACCCAACGCAAACTCGAAAACGAACAAAGAAAGAATTACCGAATTCATATATCAAGCTGTTGAACTACCGACATCCGACTGTTCGATTTTTACAGAAAACGAGGGCTTGGTCCAGATAAAAGTCACTATAAACAGTTTTTTTTAAGGAAAATCTTAGGTACCCGGTATGGACCTGTAAGGACCCGATTTCTCTGATTCTAGGGACCCGATTTTCTCTGATTCTAGAAACCCGATGATAATTTTCTCTGATTGTAGGGACCTAATTTTCAATTCTAGGGACCTGAATCGGGTCCCTAAAACACTTTTAAAAACCCTGCTATAACCAATCACGACTTTGGTCGAGATTACAAACTACATTAGCCCAAATTATACGGATGGCCTCCAAGTGAATATACACTGTATTGAAAATTTTTTCACCGTTCACGATTTTTGAGCACCTTGCGCTTGGCCTGGAAAAACAGAGTTGCCCTGAAAATTTTCACTGTATTAAATATACTTTTTACATTTAGGATTTTTAACAACTTGCGCTTGCCCTGAAAACAGTTTCCCATGAAATTTTTTGCTGTATTGAATATATTTTTTATCATTCAGGATTTTTGAGCAACTAGCACTTGCCCTGAAAAACAGAGTTTGCCCTGAATTTTTCCACTGTATGGAACATACTTTTTACATTCAGAATTTTGAGCAACTTGCGCTTGCCCTGAAAAAACAGAGTTGCCCTGAAATTTTTTGCTGCATACATTCAGGAGTTTTGAACAACTTGCCCTTGCCCCTAAAGGTAGAGTTTCCCTGGAATTTTTCACTGTATTGAAATATTTTTTATCATTCAGGATTTTTGAGAAACTTGCGCTTGCCCTGAAAAACAGCGTGTCCTGGAATTTTTCACTGTATTGAATGTACTTTTTTCATTCAGGAGTTTTGAGCAACTTTCGCTTGCTCTGAAAAGCAGAGGGTGCCCTAAATTCACTGTACTGAATATGTAATTTTTATTTGCAGGAGTTTTGAGCAACTTGCGCTTGCCCTGAAAAACAGAGTTTGCCCTGAAATTTTTCAAGCCCTGGGGGACGGCAGCCGCCCCCCCCGACCCCCCGCCTCTTACGCCTATGGGGGCAAGCAACAGTCTGCTGACAGTAATATAATCCAGCTCCACCTCACACTGAAATGCACGAAATATTAATCTCCCATTTCTGAGACTGTTTCTTAGTTTCGAAATGAATTTTTCAACACCACGACCGCGGTCTGACTAAATTTCACGCAGGATCCGAGCAACAACAGTACTGGTGTGTGTTGTCATAAACAACTCTAGTTACCCTACCGTCAAAAACAACAATACAGCTTATCATGCATTTGGGAAATTTGAATGCAGGCTAGAGGTTCTGTTAATTATGGTTGAAAACATTTTTGGCAAGGAAAATATTAGGTACCCGTTATGGACGTTTAGGGAGCCGATTTCTCTGATTCTAGGGACCTGATTTTCGCTGATACTAGAGACCCGATGATAATTTTCTCTGATTCTAGTGACCCGATTTTCAAGTCTAGGGACCCGAATCGAGTCCCTAAAACACCTTAAAAAGCCCTGTTTGACATATTGCTGACCGAAAGTTATCTACTTGTGTGTCAACCAAACGAAATTAAACGGGAAATTAAGAAAAAGACTGGGAGGGCCAAACGGGAGGCTAAACAAAAATCTAGGGGGGATATGGCCCACCCAGGACCTCCCCTTAGAATCGCCACTGGTCATCAAATCTTTACGAGAGGGAAAATGAACAATGCTACTGAAACACTAAGCAGCACACATTTGCAATTACGAACTAAACTTTCCCTTCAGAAGACGAGTAGTAGTAACTATTGAAATATCAACATTCAGCAACCATCGAAACGTATTTTGCATCAACTATTGAAACCTGACCTGCAAAATACGAAACGCTTTTATAAATGGAACAGAAAACAGCTTCAAAATTTAAGCCCTTTCTGCCTTAACGATCGAGGTGCTAGTGAAAAAACTTGGTTACACACTACTGAAGACAACGACCATTCTTGCTATAGAATTTTGATAAGGCCGTTGAAAACCGCGCAATTCACTTGCATTTTCGTTGGCAACGGATCCCACGTTTACAAAACACTGTGGGCCCCTCCAGAGTTTTGTTAAGGTTTGACCTTGCTGACTGCAAAGACATTTTGAGAGACCGCATCTGATTCATCTGAATTCCGAGATGATTGTAAAGGAAGGTTTTGGTGTACTTTGATGGTGGTAGTAAAGCCAGTTTATAGTATATTTTGAGAGAACGTTGGAAAAATGTGAGAACAGTTTCGGTCTCTCAAAGCAACTTCAAAAACACTGAGCCCCGCGCAGGCACTATACACAAGCAGCTTCGATAGAAAGTGAAGTTTGCTTTGGTAAGTAGACGGAGCGCGGGGCCCGATTAGAAGAAATCGGTCAAATCGGCTTAAAAATGGCCCTGGGTTTACGAAGTAACCGAACCATAGCCGCTTACGTGTTACGTTCGTAACATAAATTGTACTGCGCTTCCATAGCCGCTTTACTAAGCCGATGAGACGACCTATAGCGACCATGGTTCAGCGGTCTCCAAACTACCGCCTCCGGGCCAAGTGCGGGCCGCGAAACCATTTTGTCAATGATGAAAAAATAACATGTTTGCGAAAAATTTATTGATTTGGGAGAATGTAGCATATCCCGAAACAATCATACTACATAAGATGTCCCGGCCCTCGAACTCCTGTGTAATAACTTATGTGGCCCTTGGACAAAGAAGTTCGGAGACTACTTCCATAGTTGGAAGTTATTTTGGCGGATCAGCAGAATTACTAGGTAGGTCAACAGCCAAGTAACTGAGGTAGACGAGTTTCGTCATAGACATATATTTGCTGGTTTCTCGTAGTGAGTCTGATTTTGTCGTAGTGGCGTGCTTTGTAAATGTGTGATAAGATGCTGGTGTGGAGTTGACGTGTTGGTAACTTGGTACTAGTGAAAATATAGACCTGTAATCGTACGAATGAAATTTAGTATGCATGCATAAGTCGCAGAAGGGAAGGCCTTGTATAGCGTTATTGTACAAATCAGCTATAGATGCGGTTATCGTTGACTATCTGCAGTAGTATAGGTTATTGTGTTGTAGGCTACACAGCTTGCTTTTGAGCTCTTAATTAGGAAAGAGTCTTAAAGAAAACGTTATGCTTACATTTGCCAATTCAGTAAGCCGCACAACAGTATCACTTGTATTGTTGATTTACTTTTTAGCATCTGAAACATCCTTGACTTACTCAAAAATGCTTTCTGGGCTGTTCGAATAGTAGACCCCACATTTCTTTGCTTGGTATGCACATTGCACACATCTATTTTCAATTAATTTCATATGTGGGTTGACCATTTTAATCCCCAATGTGCAAAATTTCAGCAACAATGGTAAGATATGCACATCAGGATTCATGATATTCAGTAATATCTAGCGCACTCGGCAATGAGCTAGAACAGCAGGCGTAAAGAGGCGTATATTCTGTCGAAACCAGGGTTAAATCCAGTCAGTAATGTTAGGGGGGGCAATTTCAGTAATATTTGGTAGTCAAGTCTCATAACGGCTACCACTAGTGTATGAGGGATAAAGTATACTTCACAAAACTGCTGTGACAAAAGAATGGACGACAAAATAGCCTTATATCGCGAATGCTGTTTTCCGAATCGTAAAAAATCATGGTGAATAAAATTAGTTTTGCAGGTTTTAGGGGGGCGATCGCCCCAATTACCCCCTGGATCCAGCCCTGGTCGAAATGACTGTCCCTTACGAATTATGGATATGGAGACCAAAGCGCAACAGAAGGCCAGCTTTCGTCGGTTGTGCAGACATACGGTCTAGCCGATCTTTGGCGCACATGGAAACATTAGTAAATGATTGACTACACGTCAGGATAATTCGGCATGGAATGGGTAACTAGTGTAGATGAAAGTCGGGAAAAGCTTTATCTCATTTTGGACATTCTTTCACAAGGAGTATAAGGAAAGCTAAGTTTGTTGTGTCAAAAATGTCATTCAACAACGCTACAATGATTTTGTTACCGCGTTGGAGAAAAGTGAGTTGACTACAGGGTTGCCAGGTTAGCCCTTTTGGGGCCACATTTCAGAAATTTAGTCCCAAATAACACTTGCTAGCCCCAAACTTTCGTTTGGCTCTTTGGGTCTTTTTTGGCCCTCTTTCTAGGATAGACTGGCCCCTTGCAAGAATTAGATCTGACCACCCTGGGTCCTGTCTGAGAAACCATATTTTCTCACTTTTTTCACTAATTGATTGCGGATTAAGATTTCAACCAAATTCCTATATTTTGAAGGTTTTGATTACAAAATTTTCTTAGGATTCTTAGAGTTTCTGAGTTAATGTTAAAGTAAGTTCATCAGAATACCTGTTACTTGCTGCAATTGTAGAGGTAGCAGTGAGAGCTGTTACGTTGCCTAACTTACTGTTATTCAGATGGTGCACGTGTTTGATGGTTTTGTTCAGATTGTTGTTGATCGCTTTAGCACTTATCGAGGATGATAAATTTATCTCAGTTTATGGCTACATATGGAAAGTAAGTTGTTCTATTACGTTCTTTCATCACGTACTAGTTTTGCTGTTGCGCTACAATTGTGATTGAGGAATACTGCCATTTAATAAATTGCTAATATGGGTTCATATGACTTTGTTACTTCTGATAAATTTGGAAAAAATGTTTGGCCGTTTCTTTGGCCCCTTGTCTTAGAATTTGGCTCATTTTTTGCTCTTTTCTGGACTAGATTTGGCCTCTTGGCGAAAAGTAGTATCTGGCAACCCTGGACTACTATCACGTAGGATTTTTCAATGTTTCTGTATCAAAAGGAGTAATGCATGCAGTTACCAATCAAAGAGCTTTAATCCATTTTGTCGCTTGCAGAGAACTTCAAACCAAAAAGTGGGAGTTGATAAAATAAGTTAATGTCCCTATTTGTCAACTACGAATTATACATTGGAAAGCCAAGGTAGGACAAATACCAGCGGAAGGGAAGATTAGCTACCAGACTTAAGTTCAGTACAGTAGTTTGCTGTTCTTGAAAATCCAATTTTAGAAATATACATAGGCTACATCAGGTTTTTTTAAGGAAAGTGTAGAAAACAAATAAACAAGTCCTGATCCAAATCAATCAAGAAAAATATCTCTTTAAAACAATAAAAAAACGGCAATTCGAATTTTTTGGACACATTATCAGGTCAAAACAACTAGAACATTTGGCTATTTGTAGAAAAATTTTTGGCAAGAATGCACGAGGACGTCCCAGAAAAATGTACCTGGACCAACTCAAGGATTGGCTGAATTGAAATACTGCACGAGCCTTGCGGCTTCCATATGATAGAAAAAGCTGGAAGACTGCCTGCACATTGGCCCTTTTGCCTATTTCAGGCAATGGACCTTCATGATGATGACGATGTTAGATACCCGGTATGGACCTGTAGGGACCCTATTTCTCTGATTCTAGGGACCCGATTTTATCTGATTCTAGGGACCCGATTTTCAATTCTAGGGACCCAAATCAGGTCTCTAAAACACCTTAAAAACCGGGGCTACATGAATATGTGTTTCCATGGCTGGTTGCCAGGCTGACTATACGGCCAAGTGACCAGTGACCACATATCAGGTCTGCACAACTCAGAAGGCTCGAAGGGCCAAATTGACCAACAAAAATTTGCCGCGGGCCGCAAAAACTATGTCATTTTGTTGGAGTTTGAAAGGAATTCTGGAACAACGACTAATTATATATCTGAAGTCGAGCTGTTACAAGAGTTTCTGCAATTATGGAAGTTCTCTTGAACTTCACATCAACTGTAGGAACTTCACATCAATTGTTAGGGCGCATTCGGCCGGCGGGCCGTATGATGTGCAGGCCTGCCATAATGAAAGTGTTTTTGTGACTCAGCACAATTACAACGCTTACAGCCGGCCTAACAATTGATGTGAAGTAGTGTCCGGTGACATGCCGAGTGTCACGTGACTTATATTAGGCATGTTAAGTTACCGGTTTCGTTAGCGGGTCTTGCGACTGGATGGATTTGAGTTGAGGTTCAGTGGAACAAAATTATAATATGCCGATTCAGCATGTTGTAATGCGTCGAAAAACTGGTGGAGGCCTTCCGTAGTCTACTTTTATACAAGTCAGCATAGGCAAATGTTTATCGTTCTGGTGTACTTGTAGGCTATGGTGTTGTAGGCCTAGGCTGCAGGCATCAGCCTGATTTTGTGCTGAAAAGTGGANAAGAGTCATTAAAGCAAAGACTACATTTACCTTCCATAGTTCACTGACCCACAAATCAATAGGCCTACTACTTATGTAGCTACTTTACGTTTTCAGCATTCGAAGCCTCTTTGACTTACACTCAAACGTGGTTTCTGTGCTGTAGAGCTGTAGGCTACGAGTACAGTATTGCAGGCCGGGCCCCACGTATGCATTCCGCATGGCATACAAACGTCTGTTTGCTATTTAATTTACGTGTAGATTGAGCAATTTCATCAGTAACGTGTAAAATAACAGCAGCAATTGTGATATATCCCTATCAAATTGTGAGATCTATACATCTATGTTTCTAGTGAATGAGGTACTGTGCAGTACTGTACTGCTGTCGCAAGCGTATTTCCCACCTAACGTAACGTCACGCACGAATGACGTTGTGTGTACGGAAATTGAATCAGCAAAAACCGACGTTCAAAGGCTCGGTAGACTTACAGCCTAGCACTAGTCGATGTTTGCCCGGACGTGAGACGTTGTATATGCCGCTCACAAACCTTAGATTTTGCAGAGGTGAATTTATGCGATTTGACTTTAACAAAGCGCTGTAATTGGCTTCACCATTGTGTTTTCAGTTCATACAAGCTAGCCTACTTATTTGCAGATGTCATGGCCGTTTCGTTTTGGCGTGCAAGGCCATGCATTTGCTCGCGGTGTTGTTCCTAAATGTCACAATTAAAGCAGGGGACCTGCAGAGAAATTGTGTACTAGGGAAAAAACTTTTCAGATGGATTTCCAACAAAAGTTACTATGAAAAAACGCAATGAAAACGTTTTGGCACATGTTATTCAGCAGATAAATTCCATCTTCTGGCAATTATTTTATTTTTTCCGACGTTTTGCCCACCTATTCAAGTAGGCTTCCTCAGGGCAATGAATTTATCTGCTTGATTTGAAATCTGGTGGCAAATGCTCCGCAACAACAGGAGTAGCAAAAAGAACAGCATATTATTAACATTTGACATTCGTTACAGGTGTCACCAACCTTTTTGAAACTGACAGCCGCTTTGTAGGCACCGATTAATGCGAAGGGCTACTAGTTTCATACATCTTCATCATCGGATCTCATGCGCGGTACCCGTTGGGGCATCGTGCGTAGAACCAGTTTGATACACTCTGTTGAAATAAAATATTTGCTCAATCTACCTTTAATTATGTTATTATTAATAATAATTCATGATGTTCATCAATATGAAGACACTGATCATGGTAATGCTATTTTTAGAACAGGCCTGCGGTCGACCCGGTTGCTGGTCGTTGCGGGCAGCATGGTGCCCTCGGGCGTTATGTTGGTGAAGCCTGCGATACATTAGCCCCTTTCCAAAGTAAGTGTTGTGAAATATGACATGCAAGTACAGCAATGCGTAGCCTATCCTACTTCACGTTGTGTTGCATTCACTTTGTGAGTCCTTCACAAGTTCAATTTTGTGATAAAAATGTAGCATTAATCAACTTTAATTTATCCGCACTTAGAAAACTGCTCCATGACAACCTAATTCAACCAGAAAATCTGATCTTGCAATACAGCACCTTAACTAAAAGTCTGTAGAAATACACAAAGTTGATTGAATAAACTCACAGTTCATGAAGATAATCGATTTGTAATTTTCACTTAGTTTACCCTAAAATTTGCCCCAGCCTTGCACTTTTCAAAAACTTGTCAGATTTTCTTATAATTGTCATTTCAATGGGAGAGCACTCTCAACCTTCCCACCATGTGTAGATGGCTAGATGCTTTCCTGAAATTGACTGCGAAGTGCAAGCAATGAAAAAGTACGTGCGTAAGCGGATGTTTAACTTTACTGAAGTTTACCAAGAGACGCTGGAGCAGTGAGAAAGCAGGTGGGGGAAGCAAAAATTAAGGGACCCGTGGTAATTAACAACGTGGCTGAGATGCATGGGTCATTTTATTACAATGCAGCTTTTTATTTTCAAGCTAGTTTGTTTTTTTACTTTAAACCATTTTTAGTTCATATCTGAATCGGAAGATCACATAGTTTATTTTTGCTGTGAATGATTGTTTCTTTAGTACAGTGGCTCTCAACGTTTTTTTGTATTCTTCCCTGCAAACCCAGACACTTATTTTTACCCCGTAATAAATCTCAAAAGTATTTAAATGCAGAGGTGAACTGTGAACATTGCGAAAAAAATCAAAAACGTTGAAATTTATTGCAAAATTACAAGCCTATGAGGCAAATCAACCACAGGAAATTGACAAACAAATTTTAATTCAACTTTATTAAAAACGCTGAGGCTCATCTTGAGAAATTAAGAGGGAAATTCGAGGAGAAAAACCTGTAAACTTTGCTCGAAGCTTTGTAGTCGCAAATGGTTAGCGTCTCTCTTATTTTGGTGAAACTATCCGCGACGGCGCTAAAACAATCAACTACTGTCATAGAAACAGCAGAAGTGCTTGCTTGGCCCGCATAGCTAAATTGCTGTGTTTAGCACTGCATGCGGGATCCAACCAGGGCCTACGAGAGGTGTGTACACGAGGTACATCGTACCTGGTAGGTACTGGGGCCCGCGTGAGGATAAAAGTACGCACGCTAAGTTTTTCTGTAACCAAGCCCAAAAGTACCAGTGTAGGCCAGTATAAAAATTAACATATTTCTAAATCTTAGCCTGGCAGCTGTTTCATCTATATTCTAATTAATATACAACTGTTTTTTTACCACTGAAATATTTCGCTCATTTTTTGCTGAGACATTTTGGTCATTGAAACATTTCGGTCATTTGTCTCACAGTTGTGTTAAAAGTCACNATAACAGTGTTTTTTAGCCTATATTTTCAAGCATTCTGACCGAAATGACTAAATTTTTTTCAGTCATTTCAAAAGCATTTCGCTCTACGACCGCAAAATGACCGAAAAAAAATCCCAGATATACAAACAATCTACACAAGTTTCGACGAGGGCCCCAGAAGCCAGGGGGGCCCGATATTGCTCTTCGTACCCCCTGGTAAAATTTCTTTCAGAGATTCTTGATTCAATCAAATCTCTTGGATTTTGGATTGGTATTATGCTGTTATAATTTTGCAGTGTAATAGCTCATCATCAAATTTTTTATCTGTTTATCTCAAAAGAAATATCATTCCATCAAGATGATACAAAGCTTCGAAGTGCTGTTTTTTTGCTACTCATGTTGTTGCGTAGCATTTGCAAAACTGACACAAAGCTTGTTGCAAGGTTTTCAAATATTTGTATGTATTTCTCAAACTGAACAATAACTCTAGTGCTAATATACTGGAATCTACAATTAAAATCTTTAAAAAAGCACACACCAACCAGTTCAGTTCTCCATCTATCTGCAATCAATCACGGTAGTTGTTCACCTTTACAATTCAAACCAGTAGGTTAGGAAAAGCTGGCAATGCAACCAAGCTTATCTAATTATTACACTGGTTGCTAACACGCAAGCTTAAATATGAAAAAACATTAGAATTGCTAGAAATATCAAATTGCGGAAGCAGAAAAAGAAACCTAGAACCCTTAGTTTTCCTCCTTTGGAAGTTTTTCTGCCAGGAAATTAAAAAATTCTCCTTAGTTTTTGCCAAATGGCATCCGGTTGTGAACCACTGCTTTGGCAAATATTTGGAGCGTGTGAGCCGCTGCAACAGATTTTGTTGGATTGGTTTTGGTTGAGCTCAAAATAATCGATTAACTTGTGTGGCCTGTGAAAGGAACTTTAACACCCCTGTATTTTTGATAAAGAGAAGAAGGGTAAACTCCCTCGTCCATATCCCGTGTTTCCGTGCCCTGCGTTCACTGTTTTCGTAACTGCTAGACTAAACCTTTCGGCGCTTATTTTTGAGCTAATGCAGATATTCAAAACTCAAGACCACCTTCGCATAGACTTGCTTCAGGATATCCGGAAAGTAGAAGTTATATGTGAACGTGAGACTGACTTCGAATCCGACTTCGACTTTGCGCCAGTTAAAAAGTCGATTTTACTTCCACCACCTGTTACCGAGTCTGCTTCATACATATCAAATTACGTATTGAAATATTCTTCGTGATTTCCCCTCTTTGGAATAATCTCTGCGAGGACCCGTGGCTGGTGGTTTGATATGTGTATCTATGAAGCCGAATTATCTAATAGCTATGAAGTACGAAGGCTACAAGGAGTCCACCACTTTTTCAGCGAGTAACACGCACGGATGTAATGCTAAACATACGTGAGTGAACGTTGCGTTACTAAAAAAGACATTCCAATTACAGTCAAGAGAATTGAGCACTTAACTGAGAATTTCATGAAAACGACAAGGAAACTGGCAAAACTTCAACTTATCATCAGAGAGTAAGGGAACAGGGTTCTCTCTGGGTCCAGGGAGCCATGTCCCCCACATTTTTAGCATATCTAGTCATTTTGTGGTTTGAGAAGCGGCGTCCCAAACAAAAATACTGTTTCTCCCCTAAAGTCAAACATTTTGGCTCCCCAAAATTTTGGGTTGGCTACGCCACTGCCACATTGATCAAACAGACAAAGCAGTTAATAGTCTTTGGTCAATTTCAACTTTATCCTATTTCTCTCTCCATAAGTTGAAATCGGCACTGATAAACACTGTGGGGTCTGGAAGAAGATCTGCTTGCAAATCTATGGCTGACTGGAGTTGTTACCACTACTCTTCAAATCTAGCCAGTCATGAGCACAAGATAGACTCAAGGCCTTGTATCCGACAAGAATCAATAGTGGGTCATAGATCAACATTTAAAAATCTTACATTTCACAGACTGAGTCAACACGCTTCCACGAGGACCTACGTTTTGCCCTATAACACTACACCTCGTTTTTCGTCACATGAACCACAAATAGGGGTTAATGTAACCTGTTATTAAAAAATAAAAAACATAATTTTCATTCAGTTGGGTTGATTACACAAACTACACTGGAAATGTAACTCTTATTCCGTGGTTTGTGTACTAATGAAGTTACTTCGTACTTTAACTTGATGCTGTTTTTGATAAATAGGAAAACCACACCTGAGCGGGTGGAACTCACCCCACTTTCGTATCCAGAGAAAATTAAAAAGGCTATGCTCATTAAAATATATATTGCATTTGAAGAACCTCTTCTGCTCCATGCTGGTAAGGAAGCACGCCCTGAGTGAATTACAGCTCTTGATTGCCACAATTGCAGCGCTATATCACATGGTAGAAAAACTCACAATACTTATAAAGCGGGGTGACTTTAACCCGAAACCACGAACTTTTCTCCATAGTAGAAAAGTGCAGACAGCGCGCACGAGGTTACGCGCACCAGTTGAGATGTCAGGCAAATATCGGCCACCAGCCTGGAGGGCGCTGCTGCGTTTGTTTACACAAGAACCAGGCGGTCAGCACGCTTGACGGGGTTGGCTACACCCCGATTTGACGTTGTAGGGATTTAAGTTTTCGTTTCACGAACCGTATAATGCATACCTTGTATAGGCTACATTTGCCGTGACTGTGCTTTCACTTCACGTTTTCCCCTCAAAATAAACCTGTACAAGTTGGCCTTTGTTGGATATGTACGTCAGCATGTTAACGCTAACACACGTGCTTCCCAAGATGCCGGAATAGACATACACGCCACATGTGGGCAAACTGTGTAGCGGACACCTGACTCCGCGTGCTTTTAGCGGAGGTGGAGTCTTAGAAACGCTTATTTGGGCAGAGCGGAGGCGGAGTTTTCCATCATTTTGTTTTCAAAGCTCAAGTCACTATTTCTAAAATTTTATGCTTTTCAAAAAATTTATTGAGGTGGTTGAAATTTTCTCAGTGATGACACAGCAAGAATTGTCCAGTGTTAAAGTATGACGTGAGTGGTGGTTACTGGGTAGGTGCACTGCAATTTATGTCTGAAATTATATGTATCTCAGATTGTTTTCTTGGCAGAACATCTTTAGTGTTGCTGTTGAGTTTCCCTGCTATCGGAAGTTGAATTGTAGTTACACCAAACATGAAAAACCAATTGTATGCTGATCTACATGAAGTTGGTTATTTTAAGTATGAAAAGCTTTCTTTATCAACAGAAAACAGTTTTGCAGGTTGGAACTGTAAGTAAAACTGTAAAGCAACATCGATATATTTCACTGTAGAATTTAGATTTTTGTTGTGTCTAGACGGAGCCGGACTTTAATATTCTCATGATTGACGCAGGCGGAGAAGATACGGAGCAAAGTTTTTAGAGTCGAAGCGGATGCGAAGTCTTAAAAATAAGACTCCGTCCACCTTTGATACGCATATAGAGGAGACAATTTTAGAAGACATCTCAAAGTCGCAGTGGTGTAGAAACTTTTCAAGTTTCCGTGCGTACGTCTATCCGTTAGCAACTCATATTGATGCTAGGCGGCAGTTGACTGTACAGTGAAGTAGTTTTCTGGTTGATCTTTGTTTTTACTGCTGAAGTTGCTGTATTAAAAACCTAAGCCAGACTTCCAAGCAGTCCCGTCGCCACGGGGCTTTGTTGGGCTTAACCCCCAAATAAAGCTCCAAGCCCCCCAAATTGAAATATGAAACACTGTAAATTAGTGGAATTTTTGTCAAATTTGAATGTCAAGTCCCCCTGAACTAACGTAAAGACCCCCATTGAAGACTTTCTGCCGACGGCTCTGCTTCCAATCATGAAAAAGTGTGTGATTAATAAGAAAAAAATAATGTTTTCTGTACACCGCTCTCCGCTGAGGATTAATTTTATGAGTAACAACTCTGAAGAGAGACGAAAGACGTAAAATGTAGCTGCATTCCAAAGATCTTCAGTATAGTTCTTGCAAAAACATGTTTAAACGGGCACAGCCGCTACCAAACGCAATCCCAGGCACGTGTGCCAAGAATTTGAACTTCACGAAGAAATTTTATATTTCAAAATGACTTTGAAAATTTTAAAGGTTTCCAAGGTCTTGACATTGCTTACGGTCCTGCGTGGGACGTCTTACTTACACTTCTAAAAAATATTGCTTTGTGGTTTCGAATTCAACAGAAGTATTCACGTGAAACTGAGAAGATAGGACTTCAAAGTATGAGTACTAAACGTTGCCTTGCAACAACCCCAGTGATTGTTTTGCCAAGTGTTTGACATGAAGTGAATGTGAACGTGGTGGTCGTTGCACGCTACGATTTCCCGTTGAGTACATCAAGAAAAAAGCGTGCGAACTCTCATGAACCACAATTTCCGCTTTGCAAGAGAGGTTGTACCACAGGAAGTTGCAGTGTTGGTAGAGAACCAAACATAACCATCTCCAGATGTGATGTAAAGCTAGTGATGAAGTAGAATAAGTAGCTTCCTTGCTTGCATTCTCCTGCCACCAAGGTTTCTGAGTGCAGAGAAGTTTTAAAACCGTACAGTTCACGAAATAGTCAGGCTTAAATGAGCGTAAAACGGAGCGCTGTGGAGAAGAAAGGTAGTATTGTTTAAAGTAGTGGTTCTTAATCTTTCCAACCTCGGAGCCAACGTTCCTAAAGATATTGGCTTGGGGACCCCCGGTCTGCGGTTATGTCATTGGTAAAAGTGTTGGTCGTTGTTTGTGCATCTATTCCTGGGGACACCCAGATTTTTCACTGGGGACCCTGTTGAGAACTACTTGCTTATAGTCAGGATTCCCACGCCGTATTGAAAGTATTGAAAAAGTACTGAATTGTGAAATCGGTTTTCAAGACAATGAAAACGTATTGCATTTGGCCAAAATAAACATAAAGTATTGAAAATGTACGGGAATTCAAAATTCAGCCATTTGTTTGTTCAAATTTTGTTCTTTATTGCTGATGACAGGTGTGCAAATGTATTTGCATTGTGCTCCATGAATAAAACTTTGTAAAAATGAAGATAAGTGATGATATTAAAGTTTTCTTTAGTATTGAAAAAGTATGAAAAACAATTTTTGAAAACGTATGGGAACCCTGTGTATTGTATACGCTGACGAAAAGCACTGCTTTGCAAAACTGAGCGAGTATTTAACTTAAACTGGTTTGCTTACGAGCAACAAAATTTCACATCTCGTAAAACGCGTTTGCAGACCTCATAACATCATGTTTGAGTTTTGCTTGCTACCCTCCGTCTTGCTCTTCATACTTTTGCCCGTTGTCTTGTTGACCAGAGGTGGTGCAGGAGACATGGTTACCGTTTAAGCCGCGACTGCTTCATTGGTTCCGATTAAAACTCTCGTCGATGAGCATTACAACTTGTTTCACCAGATGCGATATTATTTTAATGTCTGTATAACTATACCCCATAACGTTTATTTTTTTGCACGAATTGGTACCTTTGTTGCTAAAATAGAAAAATAAGGGTATTGTCCGCCAAACGTTCCTAGTTTTGGGTGCAAGCCGTGATGCTAGGGGAATTGGGGAAGAACATAAAGTCCTTCATATGGGCCACAAGATGCCAGACTATCCTAAGGCTTTGATCGGTTAGTAATATATTTTACAAGATTTAAGTTTCAAACTTTAGAAAGTAGAGAGGGTATGTCCGTAAGCAGAAACTAAATCCCTATTGTTCTTACCTTGCCGGTACTGAAAACTTTATTTTAGCAATTGTTATCTTTTGACACGATTTGCTCCATGACGTACCTCTGTGATCATAATTACATTAACAAAATGAGCTATGAAATAAGTACTGAACAATTCTATAACGTAAAAATGATTAGAAAGTTCCGAAATGCGAAAGTATCACGCGGTGAATGGCATATTGTTGAGAAATAGTCACCTCTGCTCTGCAACATATTTGCTGAGAATTTTGGGTACTACTGCATCCTTCAAGTCAGTTACATGGTGGTGATCTTCTAGTTTTCTTTATTTAACCCGATCAACACATAAAAATCGCAACTACAGCATATTAAAAGCATCAGTTGGTCTTACACACAAAGTCAAAAGATATTATTCTCCATTTAAAAAGCGCTTTTTGAAAATATTGTTGGTGCAGTGAGCAAAAATAAAACACTGCATACGGTTAATTGTTACATATTTGTTACGCATCAACTGGTTGTTCATGGTTTTCAATTTTTTCTGGAAATTAGGCGCTCTTAAAAATCATACTTCCACCCATTTCACGAAATGTGGTCTATAGAGAATCAGCAAAGCTTTGTCAAGGTTCTGTTGGGATTTAGTAAGAGTAAAATTCATTTTCTAGCACAAACATTTCAATCTAAATCTATAAGCAAACCTCTATAAGTTTGGGCATTTTATGATAGTTTCGTGTGATCCACTGTAAGACATTAAATTTTCATGAAAACAGTGCTTTACGCAGTCTCATTAATTGTCAAACAGTTTTCATTAAAAGTGCTGATGAAGTTGCACAAAATAGGACTGTCAGTGTATTTTAATCAACATTTAAAGTGCTGAGATTGCAGAAAATCGAACTGTCAGTGCATTTTGATGAAGCGTGGTGTTGTTAAAGGTTCACATGATTTTGAAGGTTTAATGTTTAAAACATTTGGACTTTTCAACTCTAACGATGATAACATGCTCAGTTTTGCAATTATCAGAAAAGTGTAGGCTTGTTCTTATTTTTTAAGACGTGTTGCGTGATGTCAGCAAAAAAAGGAATATTGGAGCTTTTGGCCGAAGGCCCTGTCATTGGCGATGGCAGCATGTGCATGACATTAGAAAAACGAGGTTACTGCACGGCTGGTCCGTGGACTCCAGAAGGGACGTTGCTTTATCCAGACGCAGTGCGACAACTGTTGCGAGAATATCTGCGAGCTGGGGCTGATGTCTTGCAAACACCATGCTTTTATTCGAGTGATGGTAAACTAGATTATTCCGACAAAGTCAGCTATAAGGTAAGCGCGACTTTCCTTTAATGTATTTCACGACTACAGCGCTTATGGACAGTTTCAAAGGGTTAGGCCGTACAAGTATTTTATGTATCTGTGGAAGTAGCAGATGATCTTCGGCAAACTATGTGCTTGACCTAAGTGTTCTTTCAAAATAAAGTAACAGTAACTTTTTTAAACAAAATAAACGGCTTGTTAAAATAATACACACCAAACGAAATGTTAAAAAAATACTTCAGGAAAGCACAGATTTTCATTCATGGCTGCAAAATGCCTTATTTTATATTGCTAGTAAACATTTTCCCAGCATTGTCCATGATATTTTATGAGCCTCTTCGTATTAGCTGAAACGCAGCGAAAAAACTTGCTGAAATTGTCCGGTTTTTCTTCATACGGTGGTCCGATCCAGGCTTGTAAGTCGCTTCTGATAATATCGATCAAGCCTCTTCTGAAAGCATCGTGGTTTTGGCTTCGAAGTTTCTTTTTTAGTGTTGGTATTAGCCTTGTAAGTTCTGTAGTCTAAGAAGTTTTCTTCGTTGCACGTAATGCAAAGAAAATGAACAAGTTTCACGACAAAAAAGCGTATACTTTTTGACACTTAACGTCAAAACTGTGTATGTACTTACATCAAACTTTGATTTGTTGTGGTCGGCTCTCAGCGTATTTCGTTTGAGTTTGGTCATTTAAGAGTTGTCTTAGGGTTGGCTTTGTAGTTTTGCGCTTATACTTATAGGCCAATGTTTTTCAAACCTTTTTTGAAAACGGCGGATTTTGACTTCAGAAAAATCATACGATGTACCACCAACCAAAACCGTTATTTTACTTTATTGAAAAATTTTGTGTCGCTGTGACCATGACCTGTCGCATGAGTCAATAATTATCTTGCCTCTAATAAGGAACGAGGCAATTAGCTACCTGTTGCTACCTGGGAGAATGTTATATTACTTTGCTAGTCAATACATTACAGCTTAGACATTCAACAATAACACATTATTTGCAGGTAATCATCAATAAAAGTTAGTAAGAAAGGAGGAGATTTTTGATTAATTGAGATGAAATCCAATAATTTCTCGTAGTACACTAGATGATTTAAGTTTTGAACTACAAGATTTGAACTACAGTTACTGCTTTTACCTTGTGATTTACGTGGTCGAGTTCTTGGGCTTGTTTCGCGGTATGTTGTTTTTAACGACTACATTGAACTCAGTCTGATTGCTTTAGTCATTCTGTTGATGATACATGCTTTCAAGACATTTACTTTAACTGAAGTGTCGAGCTTGTTTGAGCACGAAATCAAAAAAACGAAAACATCCTCCGCCTTAATCCTATCGTTTAAAGAACTTTGTCTTGTTTCTTAAAGTAATAAAAAAATAAATTTATTTAACCTGTGTGCTGACTAGGTTTTACCCCGATAATGATGGTGGCGCGACGCATTGCTCATTCTTTGTCAAATTTACTGAGTTCCGTTTGCAACAAAGCGGTTCGTCAGAATCCTGGATTGGTTTGGCAAAACCAGGAACCATGCAACGCTTAGGTAATAAAAATATGTTGCAGAGCGCCGATATCAATGCGGCAGCTTGCAACATCGCCAGGGAGGTTGCCAACGAGGGAAATGCTCTTGTTTGCGGTGGTCTTTCGCCGGTCATCTCGTATCTGCAGAAGAAAAGCGTTGATGAAATACGAAAAGAATTTCAGACGCAGCTGGATGTGTTTCGTGTGCACGATGTTGATTTCATCCTAGCAGAGGTAATAAACGTATTTCGTTTTCTTTTAGAGAAAAATTGCACGAAAACGAGAAATTGTCGGTAATAAAAGCGTTGCTGTATCGGCTTCCTGGCTTGCCGCTTAAAATATTTTTCCCGAAAAGTTGACGGATAAATGTTGGGAGCTCACCTTCCGTAGGGTATGGTTACGCCCTAATGCCTTTTTAAAGGTTTTACTTTCGCTTTTTAGAAATTGCTTGTGTAAATATTTCCAGGTTTTTGTTTTGATCCCCACAAACTGCTATAGTTGCCTTGTAAACTGGCAACGTCGCCGAAAATCGTTTGGATCATAAGCTTGTGAAAGCAGTCGATGTGGTTTGAAAAACTTCCTCAATCTCAGCAATCTACTATTTTTCTCAAATACCTACGCTACAGACAGACACAGACAAGCAATGGTAGTGTGGTCCACTCTCTATGAAACAATGTATTGTATTACAAACATAGTATTTCAGTGCGATTGGTGCAATTGAAATTTCGCCTTGGGTCGCCTCGGCGTGACCCGTTTGTTGACTCTTCGCGACGCTTGTTTGGGTCGCGACCCATACTTTGGGAACCGCTGTGCTAAGCGGTCGAACGTCAAGTCACGACAAATATATCCAGTGAAATCAAAATATAATTGCATGCGCAACAAATCAATGCAGTTTGAATGCATTGTGATTGCACGAAGCATGCACCGGATTTTAATAATTTGAGCAATATTCTTGAAAATCAATCATGCAGTGAAAATCGCATTCGAAAGAATTTCAGATAACGTTTTTATTTTTCTCAAACACGTAATTGTCATGATCGTGCGTGGAACTTACACTGAAGTTATTCGTAATCATCGCAATGTGTTCTGAGCAGTCTTTGTGCAGCAAAGAGTTTTAATTATTGGCTGATATACTATCAATTGCAATATCGAATCAAATATTTGTGAGTATGTTTGGAGTCAGGAAATTAGCAGAACGTATTTTAATGCAAGGCACAACACATATGCCAAGTAAATATGCAACAAGCAAGTTTCAAAGCTTGACCAAAGCAGTGAAGCTCTATTAGGTGCGTGTCCTTCTCCACTTTGAACTTGTGTTTCGTTTCAAGAAGTGGTTGTTGGCGAAGCCGTGACAAGAAAGCGACTTCAAACACTGCACCACGTGTTTTATATATCTTTTTGGAGAAACAGCTTGGTTCGAAGTAGTAGCAGTGTCACGATGCAGTTGGGGAATTGCTTTCCCAACGAGAGTATAAAATGGCGCCACTTCTCCTGCCTCGCGTGAATTTAAATGCCAGCAAGTGATATACAAGAGCACATAAACATATGCTAATTTTCATTAGAAGCAATGAATACCGGTTTTGTAATTGGGAAAAAAGTTGTTTTTGCAACCAATTAACTAGGACGACGTCGACATCGAAAAACGTGCTTACACCCTTGTTTTTCAAAAAGCGAAGGCATAATTATCAATATTAACGGGAAGCAATTAAACGGCCGTTAACTCCTTTTTTTCCACTACAGCTTTCAAGAGATGGTATTCTGGCAGGTTAGCGCACACAAACTGTAACTATACGTAGAAGCTGATTTACTTTATCCTGTTTGCAAGGCTGTTGAGGCTGTCAAAAGCTTTGGATATAGCATCAGTTAAGACTGTGTCAAACAAAAATATGAGTACGTCACAGGGGGGCACATCACCAATTAAAATCTGCTCCATTGATGAGAATACAAAGGTGGAAAGCACGCGGCGCTTGGTGCTTGAGAAAATTTCGAACATGCTTCCGAAGCGTCATGCTTGTATCCTTATGATTACTGTAGATCTTCAAAGTTTCTGATGATGCATTTGCTTAAATTCTGATTTACTGGTTGCTATGGAAACAAATAAACATTTCGTTTCTTAAAATAACTGCACTGTTTTATTTTCATAGTTCTTTGGCCATGTTGAAGAGCTGGAAATTTGTATTGATGTAATGAAACAAGTCAAAAAACCAATAGCCTGCACCATGCGTATTGGACCTTCCGGCGATTTAAATGGTGTTTCCATTGAGGAATGTGCTGTCCGAATGGCGAAGACTGGAGCTGATATCATTGGTGCAGTACTTTTCTAAACGTATGGATTTATAAAACGACAAAAACGTGTGTTTTGAAATGTATTTCAGCTTTCTAGTTGAGCAAAAGTCTTTTTAAACCATCCGCTTGTGGTGAGTTGTACAACAAAAGAGATTTGAAAGATGGTAGTCGAAATGATGGCCACCGGATGTTGTGCTAATGAAATAAGATTTGTCAAGAGCAACTTTTTTGATCAGGTCTCAACTGCTTATTCGATATCAACACAACATTGAAGACGTTGAAACTAATGAAAGCAGCTTTGAAGAAAGAAGGTCTCAACCCATACCTGATGTGCCAGCCACTCGGCTGGTTATGCCCAGAAGTGGAAGGTCATCCCAATGGGTACTTGGCATTACCAGAAACTCCTCTTGGTATGTTTTAACCTCAAAACATTCATTTGTTGTTGTGTTTTATATTTTGTTATCGATAGAAATTAGGCAAACTATTCTGCGGTAAAGTGGCTACAGCACACGATGACAACTATGATTTGTGGTTGTCGCTGTTGCGGTAAGTTCCTGACAATATTTATGTTTTCCGAAAGATGTGTTGTGCATATTGCAGAGACGTTGTAAGACTGCATGATACTAGGATGAACTCAAACTTTGTGGGAGAAAAAAGTTTATGTCTGTGTCTAAACCTTGACTTTACGAATTTTGATTCAAAATTGAACTTGCTTTTCAGTCTAATGGTTTAGCTATTTTTTAAAGTATTCTGGAAGGTATCTAATGAAAATTTTTGCATGTACAGCAATCACGTTCAAAACTTCAAATACAAGAATGGGTTGAATAGGTAAAATAAAACAATTAACGTTTGAAGCGATTAATGCAGTCAAGATCAGAAAAGTGTCCAAGTATCATGTGTTTGATTTCGTTAGAACATTGTTATCTCTGCCCGGGGCTGCGCCAGAGTCTGATAAACCAAGACTGCTAAATATGATGAACCCATTTTAGAAAATTGGCTTGCAGAATCGATTTAAAATTCGTCTTTTTGGGTGGAATGAGACTGTCAGGAAAAACCATTGTGCTTCCTGGAATGCTTGCTTTTGTTGGAAAGACAATGTTTTAAGCCCAACATAGGGCCCCTTTGTTTGATAATATGAAGAAAAGCGAAAAGAGTTCAACTGTGCATTGAGAGCCTGCTGCGATGTAAAGGAACAACTTAGTGCAGATGCACTTGCATCTTGCTTAACAAACTCTACCAAAAATTCCGGCAAAATATCTGAAAATTGTAACAAAAGATCCATTATTATCAAAAGTTGCGTTTGCAACTACAGAGCAATCGCAGTGATGTGGAAAAAATAGTTTGAAGCATTACTTAACTCATCAAACAACATTAACATACACAAATTATTTTTACCAAAAATACGGTGGTTGTAGTTTTTCCTCCAAAAATGCGCAAACACCCTGTAGCACCAGATCAGGTGTCTCAAACTCAAACTGCTCNGAGGGCCAAATGAGGGCTTTTAAGGTAATCCGANGGCCGCATTATGACGCAACAGCGGTACCTGAACCTTACCAGAAACATATTTTACTNCTTATTCACTGTGAAAGGTAGCATGAGTTAGGCAAGTTATTCCTAGCCGTCTCTACGTTTATTTAAAAGCAACTTGTTCACTCGCTAGGTGACCGGTATTCACCGGTGTATAAAAGTGCTCGGCAAGCGAGTACCCATGAACGAATTAACGTCAATGTTAATTATTTGAAAATTTCCAAAAAGCATCGCCAGCCGCACAAAACTCCCTCACGGCCGCGGGCCACAGAGAGCCTGTTTTTGACCTGTGTACTAGATACTGCTGCAAATGGTGTGCGTGTAATGTTTGCTGAACAAGTCGAATCTATTGGTGCACTGCTTCATGCTTCCTTGAAGGATGACGATGACATTCCGAAACAAGTGGAATCGCTTAATTGTACNGTGAACTGGCTCAGACATATCTTTATTCGTGCTTAACCACAGTAGATGTACTTNGTTTAGTACTCCTACCTCTTGCATGCCGATGCCAATATATGCCTGCCAATTGTGTAACAAGGTACTACAGCAGCGCCTATCGAAAAATATGTACACAAGTGTTCGTTAGCATTAAGTTTCCCATTTCGTCAAGACATTTAATACCTTCCATAAAGACAATTTGTGCAGATTTGTTCAACCATGTACATTTTCACCAAACTTTCTTATCTGCTCACTTGAAAATTTTGATGTTATTTGCAGATCCTCGTTTTTTCCCGTTATGTAACGCTTCTGCCTGACGATGAGCAAATGCAATATTTGCCAGTGTGTTGTTTCACTGTTTGTTCCTTTCTCAGTATTGCCTGCTCGTGCCAACTCACACTTACCCTGTGGTGTTCGATGATTGCGCGTTTTTGTGCTTGTGTGTGTTTACTAAACCCTGTGATATGGACCATGAATCTGAACCAACCCGTCAAATTAAAAAATATCAAAAAAACATCACAGAAACTCAATTTTTTTGTTTGGTTTTGTCCTATTCTGACTGAAAGTTTCTTGAACTGTACAAGCACCAGTTGATCGCCCAAATAGGTCTAAATCGAAAATAGCCATTAACTGCCGTACGTGTTTTTTCTTTTGTTCGAAACGCGGCCTCTTTTTCTTTTGCTTTGCAAAGTTTTTATGTGGAGGGCAATGAACGTTCTATCCAAATCAAAGTTTTTTCGTCATCCTGGGAACACTGTCATATACAGTAGCTTATTTTTCTACTCACCATGGATGGTTTCCTAACTTTATCTTTTG
>JGI24022J15233_10000752_pt1 | contig 23126 bp, 9 predicted proteins | sample Ectturendosymbi2_FD_15233 | JGI IMG/M metagenome (IMG submission 15233)
CGAAATACTTTACGTTCAACAGCCATCTCAGATAATACTGCTGGCTCCACGCAAGGATCATAATGTCACTTGTAAACTTTCTCAATGTTATTAATTATCTGCAAGCAGCACCCACTTAATTTCAAAGAATACAGTGCCCACGAGTTACTTTAATAAACGTAACAAGGAACAGCGAAGATATTTCCACGTGTGCGAACAAGAAAGAACAACATATCTGCGCTCACAGTAACACCAACATGCGCGAAGTCACAGTAACGCGGGCAACGCAACAGAACAGCATGCTATGTGTTGGAGGAAGAGCCGACACCAAGCTATGTGCGACAACTTGCCGCCGTGCGTTCCGCTGGACAACTTGGCCCTGGTGCGAAGAAATAATTCTCGACCGACGTCGTTCAGTAGTTGTTGTGGTAAGCGACGAGGTCGGGAGAACTCGGTCTGGCGAACGGCTGAGCGGGATAGTATCCGTCGATGTCGAGCCCGTCGTCGTGGACGATGAAGTGAGGATCGTGTTCTGGGTCGTAGCCCGGAATGTATCTGCGAATGAAAACACGAGTTAACAACGTCAATTCTTGCATAAGTTTAACAAAGTGTAAATTGCCAAGAAGACTGAGTTGTGTACGGTACGGTACTTGTCTTCTATTCGCGTGTTTATCCACAATGAGAACATGGCCAAAAGTTTGATTTCGTTGCTCTTTGTCAAAATAGATAAGAAGTATTTTAACACCATTTTAACATGCTATGATTGAGCCACCGTTAGGAACAAGCATGGTTGCGGAGTCGGAGGTTTTTGGGTGGAGTCGGAGTCGGATTACTAACAACACTGGGAGTCGGAGTCCCATTTTTCGTCCGTCTCCGGATGCCCAGTTGATCATTTTTTACATCACACTCCTAAATTGGGAATTCCTCTTGAAATGGTACAATTTTTTTTGAAACTTTTGTTGAATCAGAGATTTCTTGCTGTGTACCACGATTTCCATTGATTTTAACAGCCAAATTTCATTCCCCTTATGTCAAGGAGTCGGAGTCGGAAATTTTGGAAAGTCGGAATCGGGAGTCGGATATTTTACCTCCGAATCCGCAACCCTGGGAACAAGCCCATTGGATATCAGAGAGGTTGGCTGCAATCACCGAACAAATTTGGATGCTTTGCCCGTTCGTATACTGTTGTAGAGGTTTTTCATTTGACTACTTCCCCTCAGTACATTACTTCATAAACCTCTCTTCCATCATTAACCTACTGGTAAACGGTTCTACGTTTAATTGCTTGTGACTCATGTTACAAAAACGGTTTACATTCATTTTGTAATGTAACTTTTAATTCTTTAGAAACGGTAAGCCCCGGAAACATTTCAATTGGCTTTCTGTGTGACGTAAACAGTATGCTTTATGTAGCTTTCGTGCTCCACTGCATGACCGAAGAACAACGACCGGGTTTCACCAGCAGGTTATTGTTTGTCAAACTTACTGCTCATAGCCTGGTGGGACCATGTGGCCAGCAAGACTCGACCTCAAAGCGTCGTTGCCAATTCCATTTTCCATCAATATCTCGTCATCGAAGTCTGGAAGCAAATATTTTAATGTAGTTTCAAAACGACGATAATGGCAAGAAATATAAAACGATCGCACTCGGTGCGCGGCAACTTCATCGCATCGCGACACTTATCTTGACAGGTTTTCGTTGTCATTGTTTTAATCACAAAGTTTCCAGCACATCGCACTCACTCGGTTCGTAGAGCAGAAGACCGTCGTCGTGCAGGTATGGTGGGAGGTCGTCGTACAAGTCATCGTCCTCGTCATCTTGCTGCTGACTCTCGACCATTTCGATCCACTGCGAATTATGCCATCGGAACTTCTCCAGTTGAATGCGCTTCGCCCAGTCGCTGTCGTACTCCTGAACAGCGCCTCCGAATTTATTGACTGAAACCAGGCTTGTGTGGTCGCTATACCACTGGCTAGGAGACATTTTCGTAAATCTTTCTATTTAGCCGCTTTCTAATGTCGTTTTCAGATTCTCTTTAAAAAGTACACTGAAAAATTTGAGGAAGTCTGATCAGTCAGGTTATTCGGAATAATAACGGGACAACAATATTTTGATGGCCAAGATTCTCGTTAAGACGAGTTAAAACGTCAGCCTTGCCTTTGTGTTCAATTTGTAAACGCGTAGTAAACATATTTGCAAAGCTAAACGTTAACATCACAACCGTTACCATTATGATGTCGAGCGTATTATCGCACACTTTTCGTATTTCTGTGTTTCTGTCATGCATCAGGTCGATCAGATAAGCAGGGACCTGGAAACAGAACAACAACAACGAGTCGTGAGTTGTTTATTTTCGCGTAGGCAGTGGCGGTCATTGCATCACGGAAGTTCGGTCACCTGCGTTTTGGAAATGATTACGTTCCTTGTTTCCTCGTGCCAGATCATTTGGTAGAAAACGTAGGCGATCTGAAGAACCAGTTCGTCGTCTTCTTGTTTTGCTGAAAAAGAACAGTTCGCGCTGACATTCAGTGAGCACGTAGCTTCGAGCGGGGCCACCCAACCAAAGTTTTAGCCACGAAAGAGATTTATTCGTGTCATCTGCGTAATTAACACAGAAAGATTTACTTTTTCAGAATTGCCGTTTTTTTTCAATAAAACTGCCAATAAGTTCAATTTCAGTAAAAGGTATCTCCACGGTGCGATTGCTAGGCTGGCATATGAACAAATAGACACTGGGCAACCGAGGAAAACAATCAAACTGTCGAGTTATGTGGGATCCACCCAAGCCTTTCATGGAACATTACACACAATGCACAGCAGGGCATTGGTTAAAAAGGCGAATAAAAGGGCGGCATAAATCTCAGTCGCACAAAAAATAACGATGTAATTAAAGCGCATACGAACAGATGCTAAAACCAAGCTTGAGAAGGTGGACATGAGCTTCGACCATGCAATTATGAAATCAGATTGAGCTGCATTAGGTTCCAAACAATGGAACAGCGTTAAAACGCAAAGATAAAGACGATGCCTTCATAATTTATGCATTCTCTATTGCACAATGTAAGCTTTGGATATACACCTTTCTTCGCAAATGCTTTCTTCACCAAAGGTTTTCTATTTTATCATCAAAAATTTTGCATTTGATAAAGCAAGCATCACGGAACACTTCACTGTTTGCCTGCTTAGCGGAGCACCAATCAACTTACCATTAAGCAAATCGATCAAAACTTGAATGATGCCAGAATCGGCCAACATGGCAGCGCAATTGCTATCCAGGGCAACAGTTCCCAACAAAATAACTGCTTCTAAAACGAGATCATCTTCGGCTTCATCTGAGCAAAAACGCGTAAAAGTGAACGTTGTACCTTTGATAAAACAACACACAGCAGAATATTTCAAAGTTTTTTATTTTTGAGTTGATAGAAAATGGGCGCTCAAATACAAAAATTTTTCGCTAAATGTATAAATGTCTCCACACTTTGCACATAGGTTGATTACAACCGTCATCTGTGAATGAAAAACTCAATTGATTTATACCAATATGGACATTTTTCTCTCAGAGCGCACTTAATAAAATTAAGAATTCGCATTTCCGAACTTGAAGAAGAAAGAGTGAATTTTTAGTACAGCGCCGTTGATTTCGAAAAACCGAATCACTTGGGAATGTTCTTCACAACGGTCGATGTAAGAAGTCAGATCAACTACTTTATTTTATCAGCAACATATGAATACGGCAGCGACCTTTTCCTTGGCTTTTTTGAAAGCTTTTAGGTTACGCAACCAATCTGTAATGCTAACCATACAGTGTTTTACAATGCGCCCACATGCTAAACTAGATTTTTAGTTTTTTTCAATTAGTTTACCTGGTTGCAGCACTTTTTGTATGAAAGGAATAAGCCTGCACTCTTCCAAGATTTGCTCGAAGTCGATATTGGGCATGTTCATGTTTGCGAGGGTGCCGACGCATTCAATGACGAAATCTTCGTTCTTTTCCTTCTTGATTGCATTGGCGAAATTGCCAATGAAATTCTAAACGAGATAAAACAAAACTTATCAGACAGTGTTACATGCCATTATCGGACGAATGCGCGCGGCACGCAGGCAAGTGTGAGAGCTGCCCCCACCAAGAACAAGCACATGTGCAAACAAACACTGCTTGCAGTTGCGCCCCATCACGTATTTTGCACTGTGCGCGTACATTCCAAGTCACTCTGTGGCACACACTTCCACTGCACATCAACGAAGTTTGAAAAACGCACAATTCATAGATACTTTTCCACCAAGGTTCAGCATAAGTGTCGTCACTTGCTCTTCTGCATGACAGTTCCGAGTAGACGCGACCGCTGCAGGTGAAATGCACGACTGGTGTAAAACTCAAACTAACTTACCACAAACAGAGCTTTTGTTGGACCGCCATGGTCAGACATGTTGCGTATCATCTTGATCAGAAGCACGTCTTTAAACTTGAACGCCCTTTTTACCAAATACTTGAGAGCCAAGCCATCATGACTCTGACATACCACCTAAAAAGAAAATTGTAAGCAAGATATTGAAGCTGCTGTGACTTTAAGACAACGACACATGTGCTATGTAGGCAGGGCTAGCATACCGTCCTTATTTCTAAGATATGTCCTTATTTTGCAGCACTACGTCTTAGAAAATATAAATGTCCTTATTGCTAAGAAATGTCCTTATTTGTGACTTGCGTCCTTATTTTCTCTTATTTTTTGTAGCATAACAATTTTAAATAAGCAATATCTGATAGTCATAAACACCATTTCTGTCTCATCGTAAACATTTTGTAATCCAAGTTTTTTGATGTCATGAATGTAGTATAATCTTGCAGCACAGAGACATAACGCACTATCAGGTATTGTTATGTTAGCACTGTAAGTTGTCTACTCTGGTTAGGATACTTAGGAAAGCTGGTTTTGTAGCTAAGGTTTTGCATTTATTTGATTCAAGAATAAAGCAAGCGAAAAAAACATTTTCCGTGACGATTCCAAGAAGTCGAGAATAAGACATTNCTAAAGCAAATAGTTCCTGAAGATAAATAGGCAAAGATATGATCTGACGTTGGTCGTGCAAACAGAAACAATTGTTTTCTTTTTAGGTAATGTAATAAAAATTATCCTCAGCCGTCTTTATTTTTGGTTCTAGATCGATGGTAGCCCTGTATGTAGGTCTTCCGAATAAGCAAATGCAAGCAGCCGCAAAATCCTACGGGCGAACGACTGACTGGTGTGCGGAAGAAAACGGAGCTTCTTACTTTCAAAGCAAGCTTTAGATGGCCTTAGAACATAGGCTAGTAAATTGGAAAGACAATTTTCCGTTTACGCATCAGTGTAAACGCAATATCAAACTGCCGTTCAATCTCAGATTGATATTGCACAAGGCCGACAAGGGAAGCACAAACGGTATCGCCTAGCAATCAAACCTGCTTTATATTTCCAGCGGTAGAAGACAAGAAGGGTTTAAAGAACGTGTATTCAGATTAACTTTCACTGCGCGTCACGTACCTGAGCAGCATTTTGCGCAACGGTCACTGCCACATGCCAAGCCTCTACCCTGACAGCATAAGTGTTTACGAGTAAATGTAGATTGCACCCTGAGGTCAATCTGACGTTGAATCATGTATCACACCATTTGCAAAATACGGTAGAATTACAACACATTCTATGAGCGCTTGTCACTTTCTCAAGAAACCATCAAGACAGACGCAGTCAACCATTTACATGTCAGCGGTGAACTATTCAAAATAGCATTCAAAACAGAATTTTACCTAAAAGACCACAAACCTGAGTGTTCCTCTTTTTTGTTGCTACGTTAATACACAAAGCAGCCAGGTCTATGTCTATAGATCCATCTGGAGCTTTGAAAATCATTTCTAAAAGCTTAAAAACAAAAACAAAAGAATTCAACAGTAGCTTTCTGAAGCTATACTCTGAAAGATCGGGTTGAAATCTGAAACTAGCGTGAAAAGCCGAAGAACAATCAACATTTTAGACAAGTTCCTCCAGAGCAGTGCTGCCCCCAATTTTCCATTTCACATCGTCCACTTCGCATTTTTCGTGCCTGCAATCACCTCTTACGCAATGGCAGAAGGTGATTGCATTGGGTATTTGTTTCATTGGTACTTTGCAAAAAGATGCTAAATCGCCCAGGGGTGCGATATTTCTCGCGTTGGAAACCAAGTTGCGCATAAAGTCTATTTTAAACAAGAAAATCTCGGTCTTAACAAACTTGCTTATAATCCATTTCAAAGATTCTACGTAAGCTTACATACCAAGCCTCCTCAAGTCTGATTACATACCAGCAGTAAACCATTTACATTAAACTGGCAATAAAAACGAATACATCACTAAAATGGCTCCCAGGATAAATGTTAAGTAAAAAGAACCCAAATGTCAGTGAAAAACTTCAGAACTATAATACAACAGCAAATCACCTTTGGAATGCAATCAGTGTAGGAAAACATGGAGCGAGCCTTATCATCTAAGCTCAGCTGATATAGCAGATTGATTGCAATAGTCTTGTGATTCTCACTTCCTAAAGCTGCGCAAAGAATAGTGCCGCGCAGTTCAATTTAAGGTCGCGAATTGTTGTTTAACAGTATTGTCTCAACTACGCAATACCACAACCTACTCAAAACGTTTGCGATTCGTGGCAGAAAACCAGAATCCATCATCTTTTTTCTCAGAGCAGTGTCAAAAGACAAGTTCAGCAACAACAGCAAAGTCAAGCCCATCAGATCAACACTCTCACAGGGGAGGAATGGTTCCAACAATGGAATGATGTTCAAATTTGCCTGTCAAGAAAGTTCAATATTTACAACAAGTTTTTTAAGGTGTTTTAGGGACCCGGATCGGGTCCCTAGAATCAGAGAAAATGATCATCCGGTCCCTAGAATCAGAGAAAATCGGGTCCCTACAGGTGCATACTGAGTACCTAACATTTTCCTTTGAAAGAACCTGTTTACAACATTCATTTTTGAGGCAGTTCAAAGCAATGCATTCATGCAAAGACGGACATCGCATCAAAGATTGGAAAGAACATTTCCGGCATTCGCAACACATCAGCTAGTCAGGTGATCAACAAACTGTTTCAATGAGATTGGATTTATTTCTATAAGTGTCTTCAAATCACCTTTTGGAAAAAATATTTTTTCGAAAAAATCTTAAGACATTTCTTGGCCGCGATTTTGACTTAGCACATATCGGACACGAAATTCCCGGAAGATGACAACGTCAGGTTGCAGAGTTATCGGTTCTATCAGTTAAGAGAAGCATTATTAGGACTTCCACAAAGCATAGTTCTTTTTGAAAAGGTTTGTGCTTTTAGCACAGCCTTAACGAGAACTGCGTTGATTGAAGTGATAGAACTTTGTGATATGAACGCCCAGCAAACAAAGAATATAATGAATGTGCGAGCGAGCGTTCCAACATGCCCACGTCACAGACATACCATTTCATCTTTGTTTTCCACGAATATGCTCAGTTTTTTCAGAAAAGACAAAATAAGGATCAACAAATCGGTGTTTTTGCGAATTTCCAACGCTTTGATGAGAATCTTGACTATACCGCGGTTTTTCATTTTTGCTTCAACTTTTGTATCTTCAGCCAAGTTCAAAAGAAGGTAGAATGCCACTGAAAAAAGATAACGTAGATGACGTTTGAGGAAGACGCCGAACAAGCCCCAATGAGCATACTACCTCTTAAAAGCTGGTTTTGCTTTTTCACAAGGCCTTGATATTTCTTTTGAGCTTTCTCATACTCTTTTTCCGTTTGTTCACTCGGTTCGCTAATCAGTGCAGGATAAAGTTTATGTTAAGGATAAACATAAGGACTGAACAAAAAAACTCAGTGTTTGTCAAACGATTGTTAACAGTGACTTTTCTGTGGGTTGCGTCAGCAAGGTACAAAAACCACAAACAACAAGTGCAACCCACAACAAACCGCACTGCCAGGAGATGAACATAATGACGCTCTTCAAAAAACGGCCACAGCCTTAAACCAGGAAGTGACGAGAGCAAAACTCTCCTTAAAACCGAAAGGATATTTGCAGCCTTGCGTTTCTCTACATCTTCTCTCCACGCTTCGTGTCTGATCAGTTCATGCTCAGCTATGGTCATCGACAGAGCACCTATCTGAGAAGCAAACGCATGACATAATATTTTTTTAAATGATCATGCTCACTGGCTGTACTAACAAGCCATTTAGTAGCATAACATTACATTCGAGAAATATGAACAGTATCAATAAAATAAGATAACTGAGGCAAGTAATGCTGACATTTCTAACAAAAATGGCTGCATCCACCAGTGATTTTACCTTGTGATGTGCAATGACGTGATGAAACTGGTAAAACGATGAAAAGCAAAAGAAAATGTACATGATGTTGGTCGATAGCTCCACACTTTTTCGCCAATCTTCGCGGAGAACTCTTGTCAGCGCACCCAAAACAGTATCTGTCAGTCATTGATAAACGAGGTCTCAAGGGCACGTATGTCGTATACTACCCACTGACGCATATTTAAACAACTTTGCACCAAACCACTCAATCTTGCAAACCACCAAAATCTACATAAGCCTTATAGCGACATTTTCACTTTCACATTTATCCAACTCCACGTAGGAAACCTATTGAAAGACAAGTGCACGGAAGCATTTCGCTTAAAATCGAATACCGACTGAACTCACGGCAAAAGAGTTATTTTTCATCAAAAACGTTATGATTCGTAAATACATCAACGCGGTACGTTATCGGGCTCAAGAATGTTAGTCAGAGCTGCCACAAAACAATGTACAAATCCTGAATTACTGTGCTGCAAAAGTTCTTCCAAGTTATCCGGGTTTCTTGTCAATTGTAGAAGCAATGCTGATGCTTTAATCTTTGACGGAACTTCTTCATATAAGAGTTCAACATATTCATCAATGTTGTTAACACTTGCCAGTTCACCATCAAGCAAACTCATATCGTTCATGCAGTCTGGTGTAGGGTCAAGCAAACCCCGTAAAGGTTTCTTTTTCATCGATTTATCTGGAGGAGCTTAACACATGAATTGAAAATTTGAGCAACTCAATAATGACACGAAATTGCTACTCAGCTCACAACAGCACGGCACGCTAACAAGCAACTGATGACCAAAGGAATACAAACTAAAGGCACAGATAAACACTTGGAGTGATGATGAACTAAAAACAGGAGACGTCCACTAAATGTGTCGACTTCCTCGAACGTACAATCCAAAATTTGAAAATCTGAACGAAACTCAGGCTATAAGTCATTCAGGTTTCAAATTAAAGGAGCTACTACTGTATAACAGGGATGGACAACCTGCGATCGTGCATCAGTAAAAACTCTTTGTCCACTTTTATGCGGATACTCAGTAGAAGGACCGCCAAATAGACGTGTAATTACGCTTGAATAAATTCATTAAAATGTTTGACATTTCATTATGCTTATAGGAACGAGTAAATGGGATATTATCGACTAAATCCTATTCCTAAATGTAATTCATAAAAATAACTTGTGCTCACAGATAGCCGTAGTTCACAAAAATAAATGTAATGCGGCCGGCAATAACGAAAAGGCTGCGCACCCCTGCAATATAATAACGCGTAACAGGGTCGGCCTTAAGCCGATGCAGCTGCCCGCGCCATGGTGCTTGGGTAGGTTGTTCATTTTTGCCAGATACTCCTTGCGCTCGAGAATTGTATAAAGGCTTATAAATGTCATTGTTGCCCAATAATTATCTCGTTTAAAGGAAACGATGAATTTCCTCGAATTATTATCTAATTAAACGTGCTCAATTCTCATGCTAGGGTGTTATATCTGCGTTCCGCCATGTCCCACTCTTCATGGATAGAATTTGGTTGTTAATAGCGCTAGTTAAGACTGCAGTAGACCTATAGCTACTGCAAATAAGGTGTGTAGTGATTCAACACGCCATGAACAGATCAAGACGAGTGCCTGTCGTAGTAACTTTGATGGCAGTTCTGCTAACGTAACGTTAGCAGAACTGTGTTTCAACTTTCAAGTCCCCCTGACTTTAAATATGTAAATGCAGGAACACTTCCCCGTTCAAGAGCTTTCCATGTTGCAGAGCGCGTATAAGGCTCGCGCACCAATAGAAATTTATTGACACCCCCATGGGGAGGTGCGCCCCCGGTTTTAATATTTTGTCAAAAGTACAATTAACTGCACCACTTTGAAACAAACGACAAAAGATGAGAGGTTGATCCTGCGGAGGCCAAAATTATCATCGAAACCAGAGCTAAATTTTGTGAAGTGTTCGCACTTAAATTTATGTCCTTGTCTCTGTCCACAAAATTATTCCGTGTTATTTGTCGGTCGTGAAAGTACTTTTATTATATGCCGCCCCACCAAACTTTTATTGTGATTTGCCTATTTGCGAGAGTAAATCGGTAGAAAAACCACGACTTCAAAGTCCAGGTTCATAAACGTGAAAGACGCTTAAAGCTACTCTGCACCTTAACTAGGCAAGGCAAATATTGTGAATGTCATCCAGCACACTCGTTCCTGTTTGTCAATATACTGGACTGCTTGCTATATGCTTTTATTTCATTAATCAACCGTGCGCATTATATTGTTTGATAAGTGTTTCTACACCTGTGACGTCGTAGTTGTAAAATCTTTCTACATTACATTTCTAATACAGAAAAAACGGTTTGCATTCCAAGTCCATGCATAATGAAGCATAATAATGAGTAACTACAAAATTGGGCTTTTGGGGAACTTTCGGTTGATGGATGGATTACTCTCTGTGAAGTATGCTTTTTTCTATGTATTGCATCATAAAGCGGATACTTGATCATGCGCCCAGATGTTACCTTTAAGCAAGAACGCGTCTGCGATTGTGGTTACCGAAAGCGAGATAAGTAATCAGTTCATGTTAACAGTTTTCTCCAAGTCAGTTGTTCTTTGAACGAAAGTTCCGTTCAACAAGAGCGAAGTAATTGCATATTAAGTTCAATTCGCTTGTCAGTTCGATTTGATTGACGTAACTTTGCACTTGCGCTCGCCGCTCCGATCCCAATAACAGAGCTTCCACTGCAAATTTCGGCTTGATTGCGAGTGGTAGCGGTACACTGTCTCGTGTCCACCACAGCAGCATGCTATTAGTCATCATAAACATGTGCGTAGCTGGAGGACACATGAGCTATGTTCACAGCATATAAAAAGCTGTTGCTTTATCATATAGCCTACACACATTTGCCATCTTTTTTATATTCATACACACATTTGCCATCTTTTTTATATTCATAAGTTATTTTGCTAAAATATCTTCATCAAAAAGGTCATAGCACGGTTGACTGACCACGATGATGTAATAACACAACTGGACAGAGGGGCCCCGCGCCTAGGTCTTGCATTGGGCCCCGCACCTGCTAGGGCCGGCCCTGGCGCGTAATTACGTAGAGATATTTATAATCATCATCTAGAGTCAGCTACTTCAACTAACATCTACAGGGGTAACTCTTCCGTTTGCTAATGGCCAATCGAGTTGGACTGACATGTCGAATCACTTCGATTTTTAGACGAAATTTTAAGTGATGTTATTTTCTACTGAGCAATTTCTTGATTCATTTGAAAGAGGATAAACCTGGGTTTCGTTTTTCGGTCATAGACCGAATATTTTTTAGAAGATAAAAAAAAATTGAGTTATATTCGGTAACCCTGTCTGAAAAGGTAGGCTAGCGAATACCATTGCAGGGAGTTTTAATGCTATTACGGGACAAATTACCGGAATGTCTCAGCGACAAAAAAATAGCCCTGGGCAAACTGAGATGTAAGACGAACACAACACCAAAGAAATGTTTTTTAAATGCCTTCTTCCCAAACTCAACCTAATAGCACACAGTGTTGTCAACAGAATAAAGACACATATTCAAATTGTTGACTCCAACAAAAGCAATTTTCTGAAAATGGCATAACATTAATATTGGCAACTTACATCAAATGTTGATGGCGTGTGTTAAACAGCTGAAAAGGCATATGTTAAGCAACTAAAAACGTCACAGGTAATATTGGTTTACATAAGAACGACTTCTATTTATAACTAGACGTTTAATGAAACCAGGTTGATGCAAAAATCTACAGGAGTTGACACAAGCAGAGTTGAATCTAAAACACAAAGTCTAAGAAACCTCATACTATTGCAGAAGAGTTAATTAAACCATACCAAAAATTTAAAATTCCCTTCTAAACGTTTAGAAGCTAGTTCTTGAATATAAATTGTATGGAGTGCAAAGCCAGAACAAATTTTTTTGGGGGCACAGGAGTAAAAAATGTTGGGGTTCAAGGTGCGTTTTGTGTATCTAGTACACACTACAGATGATAGCAGTTGGCAAGACCAGTGCAAGGAAGCTATAGATTTAATTTGAAAAACAGCAAAACATTTTACCACAAAAGTTATAACAGTGAAATGATCTAAAATTCATTATTATTTTTGCTCTACGTCCGAAACTTGGAACAACGGTAATAGGTATGAGATGTCACCAAAAAATCGCATATTTGTTGCTTCTGCCACGCAGTTTGTTCCAAGGCTGTTTTTATGATCAAGCAGTTCAAAATGACCACCACAGAATTAAATCATTTAAACCTGTCACGAAATACATTTTTTGAATTTCTGCACAAGGACTCCTGCTGGTTCAAAAACGATGTGCAAGGCAGCACTATTTTTGTCAATGACAATCATATCTAACATATACCCATATGGGTATTACCAATACTGGAAATTTGGGATGATCAATTTAGAAAACTAACCAAATGTTCCATTTAAAACAATCTTTATGTACTAAACAGTAGGTTATGTTATACTGTACAATTAATTTTGCATGCTTTCAAAAGTGCAACTATAAAAATGAAACTATTGAACACTAGCGATCTTCATTTGCAAGACTCTCTCATTTAGTATTTGAAAAGTTACACAAAGATAGACTTGTTTTGAATGTGTTAAATGATTGCTTGGTGCTGAGGCCAAGTCAAAAATATGGGTCTTTATTTTAGTTTTTCATGACTTGGATGTTGCAAGAATGTTCTGCATTCATTCAACATTGTTAATTTTTTCCTTACTTTGATTTGAGAGTTCGTTTGTGCATTTGTACTGATAGTCTTATTCTACAATTTTGGTTACCACTGTGGTGTTTTACTTTGTTGTGCTATAGGAACAGCGCACCCAATAGATATTTATCATTATGCTGGTTGATGTTCACAACAAGCAGTTTTGCTATCAGTGCCAGATAACAAAACTTTGAGTGTTTTGGCTGGACTCTTCTAAAGGGTTTTCAGCTTTCTTGATATCTTGCATTCATTGGTTGTGGAATTAATTTTTTATTTATCACCAACAGGGGCATAACAAGGGGGGGACAATTCCCCGGGCACCAAATCACTGCAGGGNTCACCTAATTATTGTGGGTTTCACTGAAAAATCCCAACAATGTCACATGTACATTCTTCAATACAGTAAATTTGCTTCCGAAAGATCTCAGGTTCGAACAGGGGGTGCCAAACTTGTTTCTTGCCCCAGGCGCCACCTAACCTCATTACGCCCCTGATCACCAACATCTTCAAAACTTTGTCAAAAAGACAATGAGAAACGCTGTAAAAGTTTTTTATACCTTTAGCAACTTCTTTTCTATTTTGTAGATAGAACAGGAGCTGTTCCACTTCTGGTAATTTAGCTGGGTGTATCAGCTTACATTGTTCCACAACCTCCTGCGCCAGTGCACTGATGTCAGTGGTAGAGTCAAGGCTTCTCAGCCGTATTCTAAAAGGTCGTAGCAAACGCAATGAGATAATTAATAAGCTACAAAACAGTAATATAATTACAAGCCTTGTGGTAGACCGCAAATGTAACATAAAACACTTCAACAGCAAACAAATAAGGTACAGGATAAAGCACATATCAGAAATGAAATAGTCTTTAACAATCAAAAAGCTTACAGAATTAGGATTCCTTCTTCTTGTCTTGCTAAGCACTATCTGGCTGACCTGCATAGCAAACCTCATGCACTGCTACAAAATCCGTCCTGGCTACTACAATGCAAGTCAAACAAACTAATAAAATACTGTGTAGCTATTTGGAAAGTTTTTTTAAACTGAACTACGCTTAATTCTTACATTTTCTCATGCTTTCCTTCTCCAAAGACACTGTAATACATCTTGTTTGTATAACTATAATCTTTATAGCTGAACAATACAATGATTGCTTTTTCGTGTGGATGAACTTCAAGACCATAGCAGTTGTATGCTCTGTACCTGAAAAATCAAAAAAGCAAAAATCAAGCAACTTACATTTTTTGGCATTCCTTTTTTTCGCCCAGCATAGGGTCACCCATTTCACCCAGTATGGTTGCTTCCACTTCATAATTGACGATGATTGCTTTGTCAGTTGGATGTACATCAATGTTTCCCCCTTTTACTTTGCTGCAGTGGAAACAAAAATAATCAGCATACTTTACTCTTTCAAATCAAGCTGCCACTTTAGCACCATGACTTACAAATGAACTAAAACACTGCAAAAATGCCAATGCAGTAAAAAGTGCATTACCCTTAGGATATCTACACAAACCTACATATTTTTTTGAGCACTTCAAAGAAGAGATCGACCGATGTGGCTTTTTTGGGCTGATACCGATACTAATATATCGAACATTCATGGACCGATAGCTGATATTTCCAAAATTTAAAAATCTTGTTTTCTGCTTCATTATCAAAATTATAATGTATTATATGCCTTACCTTTTTTTGAAAAACTTCAAAAATCAGGATTTATGAACTAAAACTTTTCAAATTGCAACAATTTTAATATTTCCATATGGTTTTTAATTAATCTGATTAATGATGTTGTTTTTGTTTTGGCTGCAATGGCTCACGTGTGCTTTATGGCTTAGCTTGTCTGCATTTTTATGAAAATGCATCCACCAGCATTGCTGCAAGACAATTGGTCTTGATGTGGTTTGTTGTGCTTTCTTGCGCCAGTTGTGTGGATGCATGAGGAATATAACAGCGTTTCGTCAATACCTACCGAGGCTGATAACATCGGCCATTTTGGCCAATACCGATATATCGGTGAAACCCGGATATTGGCCCGATATATTGGCCAGGCTGATACATCAGTTTATCTCTACTTCAAAAAGCTTAGAATGCACACTGTGGTTTAGAATATAACAAAAATTTTCCAACACATTATCAACACAACTAGGAATAAGAACAATCTAACAATTGCAATGCTGAAAATGCAAAGACATTAAGATCAGCCTTCTAATCATACAATGTCCTATAACAAGTCACATCATAATCACTGAGGCACTGCATATGGAGTTTCCTGGCATGAGTGTTTATGCCTGATCACTACTATGGCACTTCTCAAAAGGCTAAACAAGCTGAATAATAAGCCATAAACTAAGTTTTTTCTTTGGTCATAGACCAAATTTTTTTTAAATGACTGAAAAAATTAAGTCAATTTGATCATAATATCTGAAAATATAGACTAGTCAAGACTGTTACAATGAGTTTTAACACTATTATGTGACAAACAGCCAAAATGACTTGCAGCGAAAAAACAAGCCATGAAGGCGTAGGGTTGTGCATGTTGATTACTTTCAAAAGTTATGGCCTAAAAAACAAAAAATCTATAATTACATAATTATCTAATTAGGGGATCAATTAATTAATTTGTTGTTTTTAGGCCATAACTATTGAACCAGAAATGCTAGAAAGCTAAGCAAAGGCTCAGTAGACTCAGATTATAGCCTATTTTCTACTAAAAACTTGAGTCAAAAAATTCCATTTAGCGGTTGGCACCCATGGCCAGGTAACCTGAGCCAAAAAGGCCTGAAACCTAACCCACTTATGACGTCACCCACAAAAAACCCGAAGTGCAAAACTCGCCATTTTTTTTCAATGCAATCTAGAAGACTTGTACATCTTTTGAGTGTTTGAACAGCTTTCTAATGCAATTGGCAAGCATGTTATGGACTGGCAAAGTGAGAGTAAAAAAGTGGCTCATGCGGGTATTAAAGATAAAAAGAATCCAGGCACCAAAGGTGTTAATGGTTGGTAGAACAAGATTTATAAACATCAAAGTGAGGAATTCAAATGCATATGGATTTTATAAATGATTTCACAAGTTTTCAAGATTTATTCATAAAAATTGGATATGTTATAAACTTTTTTTACCATCTCTTTCAATAGTAGTGATTGTCCACAGGGGCGGATTTAGGCAGCGCTGGGCCCTAGGCTATCTTAGTTTTCGGGGCCAGCGCAAGTGTGACCTATTTGGCCGTTTGTCTGAAAAGTGATAAAGTGTGCCCCTCTTATGTGTAGTGCCCCCTCAAAAATATATCTTTTGTTGTGCCGACTTTGGTTTTATGATTGCCTTAGATCGGGTGTCTCCAAACTACAGCCCGTGAAAAGATTTTGTCCATAATGAAAAATAATATATTTACAAAGAATTTCTTGATTTAGCAAAATGTAAGATATTCCAATACAATAACATTACATAAGATGCCCAGCGCTCGGACTGTTATGTAATAGCTTGTATGACCGTCGGACAAAGAAGTTTGGAACCCCTGACATAGAGCTTCAACAATTATTCTCTGTTTGCGGGAAATGTAGTTAAAAACAATCAAATATAGAATCCAATAGTAACACAGTATTGCTTTTCATCGAAGTTTTATAGTGTCTGGTCGTCTTGCGTTGTTGCGAGCTTCTTGTCAGTGAAAAATTGTACTTAAGTACTGTTTTTTTCTTGTCCTTTCTTTTTCTGTAACTGCTTTAATGCAGACGGCCTGCATCTGTCTCAGGCCCAGATGCACAGTACTGTCGGGTTGTTACTGTACTGATAAGCGTCTACAGTAGACATTTGCATTTCTTCCCGTTTCAAGGTAAATTGTGAAGTTATGCCTATGCGCAATTTTGCAAATTTTTAGTTAATATTGAGTCATCATAGGAAAGAGTTGTGTGGAGCCCTAGGCCATGGCCTCTGCATAAATCCGTCATTGAATGTTCAGACCCCTTATTAACATAGCAACAGCCTTCCACTCTAAACTTTTTCTATCATTTCTAAATCTGCAACATGGCTGTACTTTTTTATGGAATTTTCTTACATATGCATACTGTACAGTCTTGTTCGACTGTGGTCAAGCATTCCCTAACATACAGTGCTTTTTTTATATTCAAAGTTAATACTATTTCAATAGTCGAAAAGACATAGGCAAAAATAATAACATCTTAAATTTTTTCTATATATTCTGTTAACATTTGATACCATTTCAAAAAAGTTGTTGTATAATGATAATGATTTTTTTAGAATCCCTTCTACTTGGTTAAGGTCATTCTGCAAGCAGTTTACCTCTAAATCCACAAGCACCAAACTGGATACAGTAATTTCTCAACCACAAATCAGTTGCAAATAAATGCATCAGGCACTAGACAAAAGACAAAAAGAGGTTACCGTTTCAAATATCTTGCATCTTCTGATTGCATCATCATGGTGAAGTTTTCAACAAGTCTTCAAAAGAGCAAATGCACATATTTATTTTAAAATGGAAGGTATCAAAAATCTACCAACAACAAATTACTGCAGACAGTCAAAAACATACTTCGGCATTGAAAATAATATCCCAGCTATCTTCACAAAAATAGTTTAAATAACTTTGTATGACCATAACATCAAAAAAATTTCAGTTCACAGATAAATTGCATTAAAAAAAGTTGACATACAGTGTACAGTGATCAATTTTCATTTAGCTCTACAGTAAGCATTTGCTGTAGCTTGGTTAATTTTAATGTGTTTCAACATGCTTCGCAGCCCTTATGGATATGAGTACAGTAGCTAGAATTAAGAGCCACTGATCATGACCATATTTACCTGCACTACAATTTTTTATTACATACAGTTTAATGACTGTATTATCTGATCTACATCCAGTTAAGCGAACTTATTAAAATTTAATGACAAAATTTTTTTGCATTAAAATAACGTACACAGAAGCGTTTGCAAACTACAATTAATGATTATAATCATGATAAGTCTTTATATCTTGTCACAAGATATAAATAGCTCATTTTTTCCTAGTTGCTAATGAAATTGAGGGAGTTAAAGAAAAAATTGGTCTTTGGACAAGAAGAATGAAAAGTAAATGTGAGGTGTTTCTACTCAACGAAAATCTTGTGTCTTTCCTCATGTGGACATCTAAGAACCAATAACTCAGCATCTGATCCAATTATTACACAAGTTTAATTTATGCACTGAATTGCGTGGTAGTTAACTACCTAGCAGTTGCCTTGCATAGCTGGAACTGGCTGTCTAGACACTTCCAAATAAATATTGCAAGGTAAACATGAAATGAAATTGATCTGCATTCTGTGCATCATCAAAATGTTGGAGGCATTAATAGTACAAGAATCTTGTCATCTAATAAGGTTCACAGAAAGTTTGTGTATTGAAAATCACATGATAGTCTATCTTTTTTACTTTGCTTTGCTATGTTTTTAGAATATTGACTTGCCAACTAATTTCCATTTTATTAACAACTTGAACACATCACTGATATAGCATTTTTCATCATATCCTCTTTCACGCAAAGATCATGTTGACCTTAACACAAATAAACAACAAAGTTTCATTGAACCTTAGTGGTATCTAGTGTCAACAAACATCGGCAAACTTTTTTATAGGAATCGATTTCACGTAACACTACGCATTTTCAGTCCTACAGTCTACAAGCAAGCTTACGGGTGAAAACACAGAAAAGGCTAAAGCAAGGTCAGAGGAAGCACATAAACTCAGGATTACAGTGAATATAAACATAACACAAGCTGCAATAATGCATATCTGTTGAAAATGAGTATAATGCATATCTGTTGAAAAGAGTTTCTGAGATTTGTTCTCATCAGTCTCAAAACTAGTTTTCAGGTATCTTATTCTCAAAGAATTTCAGTCTCAAAGATCATCTTGAACTCAAGGCTGCATGACTTGCCTTGGTTTTATGCATGTAGTTTTCAGTTTTGAGCCATTTATATTGAGATTAGGAATACAGTACCCATTTTTTAAATGATCTAAATCGATTTTATTGGGCAGTAATGAGCGCATTGTGCCAGATGCTCTTCAGGATAGCGAATGCTGGGACACTGAAAAAACAAAGGTTATGTAGTCAGGTACCACGTAAATAAGCTTGTGTTATGTACCATGGCACCATGTAAATTAGATTGTGTTATGCTAAGATTGATAAAAGTTTCACAATTAAATGTTGTGCTGACTTGTAAGACATGCTGCCATGGTCTGATGTATACGTTGCAGGATTAATGAGCATTTAACTTTACGTCTAAAGCAGTCAGCAACTTATCACTTTAGAAAAACCGTACTATATGGTACGGTTAACTTAGTCTAGGATGCAATAGCAGGGCTGAGGTTAGATGGCACTCAAATTGTGAAGAGGTCCTAATGTCGAGGTCACAAATTCCCATAACATTAGAGTGCCATGGATTAAAGGTTCAGGACAAACAGAAAAATAAAAACCTGACAAAAAATAAATCTTTTTTGGGTTGCCATAACCATTTCTTGATCCACACACGCACATGTCTAAAACGGTTTGAAGGCTCTTTAATGGCTTTGCAGCAAACAGAAAACCACTTTTAAGTTTGAGCTGCTTTCTGATTTAGTTAGAATTTAGAATGAAGTATCAGATTTGAAACATAGTTTGGAAAACTATTTGTTTAAATGAACATATAATTTAGAGTCAGAAGGACAAAGAATGCACTTGGTTATGCTTTCTATGAAAAAACATTTTTGATAAGGAGTGTCGGCTATTAAAATTTAGAGTTTCATGTGCTGTAGATCTCCGTCTTGGAGAATCAGATAAATTCATTCATATGTCATTCTATTGATGTCATGAGTGGTCAAAGGATGTTATAATTATAATTTGGCAGTGTCTATTTTGCCGCCAAGATGGCAGCAGCAAAAGGCATGGTAGAAAGGAAGTAAATGTAACTCAACGATAAACCTACAACCTAACCTTAACCGTAGCTCTAACCCTAATCCTAACCTATCCCTAACACTAAGCTAACCTAATGCTAAGCTAACACTAACCTAACCCTAGCACTAAGCTAACCCTAACCTAACAACACGAACCCCTAAACTTAACACCTAAGCGGAGGTTGAAAAAAAGCAAAGAAACAAAAAACGAAAGTCGGCAAGGTGAGAGTCGAATCAAAAACCATTTAGTATAGCAGCCGTAACACCTAACCATTACACCACGAGCAGGACAGCCTTTTGTTGACAAAGTGACCTTTTTCTTTGTATTGCGTCATGCCACACTACCGAATCTTTGACTGCCGGCACAATAACTCCAGCCGATCCATTTCCGCCAGAATATCGCCAGTAAAATAGACACAACCTTATAATATTCCAGTATTTAATGAAATGATTCTTGAAAATTAGGCCAGTGCTTCTTAACCGGGTGAATGGTTCACCTCAGCATGAATAGAATTTTTACAAGTGTTAATGGAAGAAGAGGGGCGAATGAAATGTATGTTCCAAATTTTTGTATCATCGGGTGATGTGCATTTATCTAATATTTTAACCAAAACATATCAGAAATTGTGAATGATATGGTGAACTTCAAGCATTTTAACTTTATATCTACAGCAGTCAGCAACTTATCACTTTAGAAAAACCATACTATATGATACAGTTAACTGAGTCTAAGACACAATAGCAGGGGCGCACTGAGGTTAGATGGCACCCAAGGAAAGAAACAACTATAGCATCCCTATGTTTGAACCTAAGGTCTTTTGGGAGTAAATGCCGGCCTACAATATTGAAGAGAGTACTTGTGACATTGTTAGGGCTTTTTGGCATCCCCTAATAATTCAGGGCCTGGGGAATTGTGTTTCCTTAAATCCCATCACTCAAAGTGCAAGTCGTAACAACTGAAGTATAGGATAAGTCTATTTATTTATCTTTGCTTGTTACCAGTGTGATATTGATTCCAACATTTAATATGCATTTATATCTCAGGTAATACCTGTAGAATGTCTAAGAAATTTGCACACAAAACACTTTTTTATTAAAATAAACATTAATCTACAGATTAAATTAATCAGGATACACCAGTTCCATCTGAAAAAAAACATGTCAAAGGAACGGAAGTTAGTGTCGAGAATAAATTCCCTTAAAAAATTAAAAAACAAAAATGTGATGATAATTATATTAAGTGTGGATTTTTTCTTCTCAAATGTGAAAAATTAAGCTATGCTTGCTCAATGCATGTTTTGCGATTTTAAGTACAGCAACCAGTTTTTGGCTCCTTCAAAACGGCAGAGTCATTTGCAAAAAAACATGACATACTTGTTCCTGCAACTTTTCAAAAAACAGCCCAACTATTTGTGCAAACAACAAAATTCCCCCTATTCATCAGTCTTAAATGAGGTACAATGTAAAGAATGGATGTCCATCAGCGCGGATATCATTGACGGATGTATGATAACGTAACCGGAATGGTAAAATACCTCGTTGCACAATGATTAAAGGTAAAAATACAATAGAGAAAAATATTTGTCATTGCAATTTAACATACTTTTCCCCCAAACACATAATGCTAAAAAGTTACGATGCTTTAATTTTTTATATTTTTACAACTATTTAAATTTAAATTTTGGTCCCACTGGAACTTGCTATTCAAGAATGAAATAATCTTGTTGCAAGAGAGATAGTGGCTGAAAGTACGCATAAGCTAGTAACAAATAATATTTTACTAACTTTTGAGGTGCCTTGTAAAAGGCGGAGCTTGGTTGCGGATGTTTAATGATGTAACTGGAGTGGAAAAAAGTTGCGTTGCAAAAGGAATAAACGGAATAAAGCAAAGGAAAAATATTTTATTATTGCAAATAAATCTGCTTTTCCCCAAACATCTAATGCATGGATGTTTGCGATGTTTAAAAATTTTATACATTCACAACTGTTGAAACCTATTTTTTTGTCCCCGAACCGTTGTGAAACTCAAATAACCAAAAATGATCAAACTTCAGAATAGACATCTTTTACCGTAGTGTGAAAACCTTTTGCAGTAAAATTATTTTTACAACCGTTTAGCTATCATTGCTCAAAGCAAAATATCGTTTTTTTAGCGACTCTGGTTGTGTCATCAAACGTCCGCATCGAAGCTCCACTGTTTACGGAGCTTCGCCTTTTACAGGGAATCTCTTTTTGGTGTCATTAATCATCGTAAAATATCGTTTTTTGCAACTCCAGTTACGTCATTTATATCTGCAACCAAGATCCCCTACTGACAGATTTCTATCTTTTACAGGGCACCATAAATGACTGCTAATAAAAAATCTCTTCTCCTTTCTTCTAAGGCAGTGTCTATTTTGTCGCAAAAATGCCAACGGCAACAGCTTGGCTAGAGCTATTGTACCGCCAGTCCGAAGCTTGGCAGAAACAAAGTAAAAACAAAAAATAGCTATAAAGTTTAAGCCTAACTCTAACTCCAAACCCTAACACTAACCTTAACCAAATGCTAACCCTAACCCTAACAGTAACCCCTAACCCAAACGCTAACCCTAAACTGTAATGCTAACCCATAACCCTAATGATAACCCCTTAATACTAATCCCTAACCCTAACGCTAACCCCTAACACCTAACACCAACCCTAAACTCTAATGCTAACAATAATACCTAACCCCTAACTGAACCCTAAAGCTAACACCTAAGGGAAAAGTTTATCAAAACATAAAAAAAAGAAAAGTCGTCAAGGAGAGATTCGAACCAAAAACCAATGGCATACTGATACTTTACTAGACGTGAAGCATAACCACTACACTAAGAGCAGCACGCCGATTCCATGACAAACTGACCTTTTCATTAGAATTGCGCCAGACAGGTGGCACAGAAGCTCCAGCGGATCTGTTGCCGCCAGAATATCATCGGTAAAATAGACACTAACACTACCTTCTAAAATAGCACATGTGTTGATGAAGCGAAAATAGAACATTTTTCGAAGTTAATTCTCCAATGAAACCAGCATGCTTGAAGATCGCAGTGAATTTGCTGCATGGCAGGAAGCATGTTGTGGATAAACTTTCATAAAAAAGAAGAGCAAGTACATTTGTTT
>JGI24022J15233_10000755_pt1 | contig 23108 bp, 15 predicted proteins | sample Ectturendosymbi2_FD_15233 | JGI IMG/M metagenome (IMG submission 15233)
GGGTTCTACCATATTATTGCAATCATCCATTTTCCAACCAACACGGGTGGTTTGACCTTCAACTGAATCGATTTTTTGCGGCAAGTCTTCAGACGCCTCTATATTTTCTGTTGGCAGGGCATCATATTTTTTAACACTGACTTTGGAAGAAAGTGTATAGATATCACCCATGTCATTTATATAACGCGTGATGTCGTCAGGTAAAGAATAATTCTGAGAGATATCTGTAGTTTCCGGCGGTTTATCTGTGGTAAAATTGCTCCCAAGTCCTTGGGGTTCTGTCGATTGCTGTGAAGATTCAGCTTGTTGATCAATTTTTACGGCGACCGGAGTTTCAAGAAAAGGCGAGGTCTCGGAAAATGTTTTAGAGGAAGTTTCTGGTGGAGAAACTATTGTAACAACTGGTAAGTAGTGTTGCTTTATAATAGAGTTTGCGTTCAAGCTGGGGTCATCAGTGTTGTTGGGAGATTTTTTTGATAGTTCATGCAAAGTGCTCGATTTTAAATTATGTTTGTCTACGTAACAGTTTGTGCAATCTGCATCCAACGATGTGCTTACGCGGGGAGGAAAGTCAATGATAACTTCATCTCCTTCAGCCTGATTTTCCGAGTGTTTTGTCTGAGGTGGAAAGTCAATCATAACTTCATTGCTTGTATCGTCGGATTGGTATTCGATTCCATTTGTCGTTGAGACTTCCTTTACGTTGCTTTCGTGTGAAATAGACATTGTGAGATCTGTGAAAGAAACAGGTTATATGTGAAAATCTTTTGATATTTTTCATGAATCCAGATGATTGCTCAAATGAGAAAAGATGTAATTACCTTCTTCACTTTTTTCGAAGAGTTGCTTTTGCACAGCAGGCTTTTCATCAAGATCACCCGAAAAATTGGCCTCATATTTGTTTCTGGCAAGAAGCTCAAATACCACAGGCGGCGCAGAAACAGGTGCAAAAGAATTGCGTTTCACAACTTTTTCAAGCTGCCTGGGCGAGGCGGGCTGACCCATAATTTCAGTTGGGGAAACAGGGTTTGGGCATTTTTCGAGAGTTTCTAAACTTTTCTTTTGAACGGATGTCTGTTCCGCAGCCACAGATAATAAAGCATTTTCACTGTGTTTGGTGCTATCCACTTTTACGTCTAGAGTTTGATCAGCGAAGCTGTCATCGCTGTCCACCAGTATTCGATGGTTGTCAGTATCACTTCCCATTGTAACGTATGAACTTACAAAAACGTTTTCGATTTTCCATTCGGTTACAGTTGCGCTATTCGCATGAGGTAGCGCGCCAAAAGTGGCATTTGAGTCAATGGTTGTCAACTGATATATCGCTGGCTCATTTAGTTCAGTGTTGTTTGTTCCAAAGGCGGTATAGTACTCGTTTTCACTCGTAGTGTAATCTTCAGATGCCTCCGATGACTCAAAGGCTTCACTGCGGAGAGCTGGAACTACATACAAAAAAGGGATAAAGTGTAGCCAAAACAGAATGAACTATTCCAAGCCTGCTTTTTGTTATCGTTCACTCTAACAATTAATGCGTTTCTTTTTTGTTGTTCAAAAATTCTTGAGATAGGTTGAATATGCTAAACGTCATGCAACACAAGGATAAAGACTCCTTCAATAAATTGTGTTTTTAAACCTTTCTTCATCCCCTTCTCGTCCATTGATGGGCGTCGGAAGCATTTTTTCCAGGGGTGGCCAATAGTGCATTTTCCAGGGGTAGCCAAAAAGATTTTTTCCAGGGGGGACCAAAAGTGGTGAAATTTTATTTTAGCTATTCGAAACTAAGAAAACAACCTTTTTTGCTGAAAATTTCATAGAAAAATGTCAAATTTCAAAAACCAGGGGTGCTGTGCTTTTCCCCTCCCTTCTCTCCCTTCCGACGCCCATGCATACATTCCTTGTTTAACGCAATAAGTTTCAAAATAAAGACGCTCAAGGAAGTTTCAAGACACCGTAAAGCAGGGGTTCTCAACCTTTTTTCTCCCGTTTACCCCTTGCCAGCTTCCTAAGATAAAATTTAACCCCTGTTTTTGTTTACTTACTAGCGCTGTAAAAAAAAGTGTTGTAAATTCAGCATCATGAAATTTACCCCAGGATAGGTAAAATTTATCCACAGAGGGTAAATTTACCCCCGTTTGAGAACCCCTGCAGTAAAGCATGTAAATTTCTAATAGTAACACTATTGTACAGGCTTCAGTAGGCCTGCCCTACACCATAAGTTATCATTATGTTCTAGGTCCTAGATGTAGGCTGTGTATTGCGTTTTGAAGCAGACTATCAGCTTGTGCTGTATGCCCAAAATACCGCATTTTTGTCAAAGAACGATGCATGGTTATCGTCAAGATGTTTCGAATTTTTTCATTTTATGGCGTAATGAGGATAAGCAATGAGGATGGCACGACCATTTCACTAACAGTAAGTTTATTCACGCCATAGCTGCTTTACAACAAAACCGTGTATCCCTAGAATCCCAACAGGTAGAGGTTTTTGTCGAACACTTAAAACATTCGTTGTGATTTTACCGATCATACAAGTAATTTAAGTCACTACGGGCTTGGTAGGTGCGTTTTTGAGCGTTTTAGAGTTTTTGTCACAGGCTGCCTTCCAACTTCATAAAACTTTTGTCGTTTTGTTTTTGTTTGCTCTGTTTTACGTTTGCTTTATTCATCTGAGTTGAATAATATTTAACATGCACAATTCAAAACGCCTCAGGTGAATGAATTCATGAGAAGCTAAATATTGCATTTGGTAGTGATTTGATCTGTGCCGCAAACTTTTTGTGCTTCAAGCTCTCAGAAAATATTCCTACAATATGTAAATATATGGAATAAAAAACTGTAATAAGCTTGATTTCTCTTAGCACTGCAACAAGTCAGTGGACTTCGCGCAGGGATGTGTTTTGAGATACATCAGCATTAGGTGCTTTGAGATGCATTAGCACAGCTTGCCGTCAGGGATACGCAGGCAGCGGCTGACTCGACCTAAGGATAAGGTGAGGCCTTATGCCCCCTATGCTTCTGATCAAAAAATGAAGCCTAACACAATAACTCTTTACTTTTATTTTTTTTTTTTTTATCTCAGACTCAAGGTATTACCGCATGGGATTTGGCGGTGCACGAAAATACGAAAACATGTACTGCGTAGCACGCAGCACAAGAGGCGTTACCGCAAAACATGCGAACAATGCTGGAAGTGAACAAATTCTGGAATAACGCTGTAGCGATTATTGTAACCTTTCAACGTCCTGCAAAAGCATCACATAGCGGGAAAAATGAAAACTTGTGAAGGTGTCAGATTTTCTTGCAATTGTCAACACAAAAAGTTTCAATTATTTAAATTCAAGCTTAAGCTATTACTCCAGATGAATCCAGCAAAAGCGAGATGCAGACATTACACATGTAGATATATCTAACCATCTTTCTCTGTAAGCATCTCCACTGACGAATTCAGAAATGAAGTTGTTTGTTCTACATCTGCTGTGTATTGCACCAGAGGTTTTGCGACGATTTTCTTAGTTGCAACTTCGTCAATCTGCTTTGCAACAAAAATGAAAAAGAAGCTTATACAGAAAATAAGAGTTACTTAAAACTTCGTGCCAAAGAACATCTTTGCATTTTTAGACAAAAAATTGGTTGTATTTGCGTAAAGAAATGGGATAAACAAATCATACTGACATCCAAAATTTTAGTTTTTAACCAAGCCAATTTTAAACAGTCAGTAAAAATTGACTTAGTAAACTTGATTAAGACCGTTTTGAATACTGATCATGGATATAATTTATTTTGAAAATCAAATGCATGCTTGTTGAGAACATTTACACGACTGCAAGAAAGACCTCAAACAGTTCATCTGACTTACGTGAAGTCATGATAAGAATGCGAAACGAACCTTATCTGACCCTGAAGACATGCGCAACAATCTTAACTTGAACGCTGCCACCGAGCACAATCATTCATATTATGCAAGTGCAACCCTAACAAAGTCCAAGTGAAAGTGGTAAAAATTAATTAGAAATAAAAAAATTCTAGTCGGATAGAAAATTTTAGTTCATGCAGCATGCTATTACCTCGAACTTCAAGGAACTTTTGTTTGGATTTAATTATGCTTTATTCCGCAGTGGCACATGTTAAAGAACTGAGAAATGACAGGAAGTCTCTCAAGACTTGAATTGCGTCAGTTGTAGTAGAGTTACCATAAAGACCGGTACTTTAGTGTGAGGTTGAAAAGTTTTAGCGTATAGCTGCGATGCCTCATCCTATATCTCCTTCACATTAAACTGAACAGTGGCTGCAATGCTTTAAGTCTCATGCCTTATCTAATGTCAGTAGCACCTAATCTGATTTCAAGACTTTACCTGTTCGTCACAAATATCCTTCTGCACAGCTTTTNCGGTTGAGTCTGGCTTTTCTTTGCCGCTTTCCATGTTTACTAAATGCAGGCAGCAANAGTCACTAAAGTGCATACTTCTAGGTAAGATATGTTATAAAATAAGTAGCATCGCTTACTTTCTGCCACCTGTGTTGGCGTTTCTACTTTTGTTGCAGGTACAGCGTCCATGATTGCGCCGTTTTTGCCGGTAGGTTGATTTTCTGATAATCTATTCTGGGCCTAGTATAAAGAAAGAACGTTAATTTTTGTACAAGAACTAACAACCGTTTACTCATTGGAGAAATTTAAATTTCGATGATGCCTTTTGTAATCTGCCACAATGGAGAATAAAGCATCAATCAGCTCAACGCCTCATGCGTGACTCATATACTATCACAAACATTTTTTACCTTCTATGCTCAAACCACCTAGGTTCTCTTTTCGCGTGTTTTAACTTCGCGATTATTATCAAACATGATTACCTAAATTTCAATACAGTGACTCTAAAAAGTTTTGTCATGAGAGCTTTGCAAAACCAAGTAGATAAAGCTCAATTTGAAGAGTCTCTTTGACGTTTTTGATGTTGAGCAGCGCCCATAGCAACGTCAAGCTGTAGTGCAGATCATTACATTCATTGGGGAATTTGCCTCTGAACTCTTCACTTTGAAAAAGTGTTGCCTATCTCTGTTACACTTTCAACGCCAAACACCTACTACGGTATTTTCGTGTGCACTGAATCAAATCAAAGACTTTTTCAATTAAAACCCAGTCTACTCGAAAAGTGGCTAGGGGCATTTTTAAGCAATCATCAACAAATCTAATTTAGAAGCATAAACTAATAATACTTTTACCTTGTCTTCAGTAGACAGTCTGAATTTCTGCATGGATAGCTTGCGAAGCCTGTAAAAATCAGACGTTTTCAAAGTTACTCCACGATGTTGCCTTGTTGAAAATATGAAGTGCAGTTAGCATAATAGGATAAGTAACCAAATACCCTTAACTTCTAATGCAATATTTTTTCTCGTCAAACTTCAATTTATTGCAAATACTGTTGAAACAAAGTTAAATCGCTAAGTTTCACTATCACTAAATACAGGGCTGTATTGTTAAAAAAAGAAATGTGCGAACGCACCCAAAAAAACAGCTATTTCCAACAACACTTTAAAACTCATTTTTAAATCAATATTTAATGAAGTATTCACTTTCATTATAGTACAGACGAAAACATGAAAGATGTGAAAACCTGATATATGGAAAATTACTACAGTTTGTCATAGTGAGGCAAAATGTTTTACATTCAAGAAGTGTAGGTTCTCCAAAGTTTTCATTTTCTAGATGTTATTTGATAGCGAGAAAAACTGAAAACCGACGCTGAAAATTTTTTGGTCTCATTCCTTCCGTGGAAGCCATTTACGACTTACTGGTAGATTTCACAGCTGACTGATTCATTTGATCTACAAACTTTTCTCTACGTTTTGGATTTAAATATTCATCTGGTTATTTTGTTCAAAACCTAAGTTTAAGTAGGAATGCCACAACTCTGAGCAAATACAAGTTTATATTTATGCAAGACTGCTACGGATGCTTTCATTGCATTTCCAGTATTATTCAAGCTTGCTATTCGGAGGAAAACAATAGTTTTTAAAGATGAAAGGGAAAGTTGTTCTTATATTACAAATTACAATGTTTGCATTGCTGTGGTAAAAAAGTACAAACAAGGAGTATCAGCCTCATGCGTTTCTACTCCACAAGCTTTTAATGCAATGATGAAATGAGTCGATCGTAGAAGCAGGGGAAAGGAGTTGTGTGAACTGCCTTTCATATCGGACTGAATTGTTGTTCTTGTGAAAGTGCTTTGTTAAATTGGAGAGAAGTGAAGTTAGTTCTTGATTTATAAGTTGTAGGGGGTGCGAGGTCAGAACAAAATTTTAGCGGTGAAGGAGTAAAAATGATTGCGAACCCCTGCTCTAAACAATGCTTTACACCTCCTTGAGATGCAGAATTTACGAGCCGGGTAAAGGTGATGGCCTCTATTATCGAATGGTAGCAACTGGCAACAATGCTATTCTTTCGTACTAATACTGCTCTTCCATCATCTCCAGTTTGCACCGGTTAAGTTGTACATTGGTTGAGCACGCGGTACCAAATCTGGTATGATGGTTTCAATTTCCGGTTGGGTCATGCCGAAGACTTGATAAATGAAGTATATTTATTATTTTTAGGTTTAAGAAAAAAGCACTTTAGATTTTTGTAATACTAGTACCAATAATGTGAAGAGTGGTGTCATATGTCCCCAAATAAAAGCAATATGACACCAACTACGAATTTGAAATGTGAAAAAGTTCATAAAAATATGTAGTAAAAAAACACTCGTTCTGTTGCGTTTGTGTTACATTATGTCAAGTTGACAAAATGAATTCAAATTGTGTTTTGACCAGAAAACATGTGTTTTAGCACACTCACTTGCGATCATATGATTGTCTACCCCTCTAGATCAAAAGATCTGGCTCCGCCCCTGCTTGTCCTACTGTAGCTTTTTATTAATATGAAGGAATGCACTGGAGTGCTCACCTCACTAGGCTCTTATCAGACAATTTGCCAGATCAATTAAATGAAGTAATGTTATAGTTGTTGTATAGCAGATGGAAATGGATGTGGCACCAGATGCAAACTAACTTGTTCGCGACTGGCCCTAGTTCCATGTTCATTTCGCTCGCAAGAGCAAAAAAACATGCAAAGGTGACTATTTTTATCTCATTTCTTTCATGGAAAACAACGCACTTACTCTTCGAGTTTCAGCTCCTCCTTCACGCTGTGAGGCGGTTCTATGCCGTACCTGAAAACAAGTGATTGATGTAGGTTAACTTTGCAAACTTACAATAAAGTGCTTCTGACACTTAGGTTCCAAAAGAAGATTTTGGGAATTGGATATGTATGTCAAATTTGCATGAAGTTGACGATCAAACTCATAGCACATCGGTAACTAAGAGGGGTATTAGAGGGAGGCCCCCTGGCAAAAAATTGAACTCCTACAACTTCTTGCCACACACTGGTAAAGTCGTTTTTATTGTTGGTTGGACGTCAACGGTGCCGGGCGTTCCAATCTCGGTTGCAATCGTATTTGTCATTTACATAATTATATAGTAATTGAAAGTCATCTACACATGATTACCCAACCTTTCCAACATTTTAGTCAACACTACTCAGTTTACTCTCGAATGGGCAATGTATAATCCGATACAACCAGAGACTAGTAGCCACTGGAAGACAAGCAGTGACCTGACCCTCCATCTCCAGCTGGTGCTACCCTTTCGTTAAGTCGATGATCTACGTTAGTCCTCCCAATAATAAAAACCTTGAGATGTGTTTGATACAACCTTACGTTTTTCACAGTGCCGTAGAAGCAATCACTGCGGTATATCTGTCATTAGAGCATACTAAAAATCACAGAAAATGTTAGTTTTCTTTGATCTGATTGCAAGTGCTTTGAAAACACCAAAATTCTGGCAAAAAAACTGCATTCAAAAACATGCTCTAATTTTACCAACTTTCACGTCAATCAAAACACCTTTTCTCCAGAATACAAAAACTGATCTTAAAAGTTGTAACGAATCACTTATTTACCTTCACACCTTGTTTATTTTAAATTTCTCGTTTTTCCAAAAAGTTTCAAATGAGTTTAGACACCGTTTCAAAAAACATGATACATTAACAAAAAAATTACTCAAAGGCAGAAAACGTAACTTGGTGCTCATGTGGAAATATAGACGCTAATCCATCAAGATTTTTATCTCAATTGAAAAAGAAGAGATAATTTCAAGTTTACTTGAAAATTTGTTTGTGATAAACCTAAAGCAATTCTAAACTATCTAAACTAACCTGAAGCATTTCTAAACAGGTTTTTGCTTTGTTTGCTTCACTCCAAGGTGTTGCACTGTGGCGAATTCGCATTAACATTTCATGTTGATCTTGCCAGAAAAATTTGAGCAAACCAATCTCTCAAGTTTTTTCGAACCAACGGCTTGCTGCTATTTTTGGAAAATTGCCATGGCAAATTTGCCCTGCGGGGCAAATGTTTAGAATTGTTTTCGGTCATTTTTTTCAATGTAAAAAGTTGCAAGCAACTTAACATCAAAAGGTTACTTTGTGATTAGACCACAGGGATATATGGTTCTACACAAAAAGCTGTGTTGTAGAAAAAAGAGAGCAAAACATCTGGTGACTCATACAACAAGCCACACAAACTTCCTGTTTTGCGGAAGGTTTGTTTTGTTAACAATAAGCTATTTTATATATTTTTGGCTGAAACTATTGAGAATGTTAATTGGTGAAGCTAAAGCTTGAGATATCAAATATACGTCGCAAATAGAACAGAGATGCATTGCACCTGAAATCTCCACCTCTGGCGAAACTCAATTCTGCATAATATCAGTTAGGCTTTTTTATAAAAAGCAGCAACTAGCATTCTTTTGACAACCTGCTAAGACTGGTATGAGTGTGTGTTATGATTAGCAATGACAATATGTCTATTTTGTAATTTACAAATAACTTTACACGCGTTGGTCAGAGTCAACCCAAGGGTGGTGTGTGGACTGGGGGCCGTACAATGCCCTAGGGGCGAATCCAGGGACCAATGGTGCGATCGCCCCCTCTAAAACCTACGAAAGTAACCTTTTTCACCATAATTTTGTACAATTCAGGAAACAACATTCGCGATATAGGGTCATTTTTTCGTCCATTGTTTTGTCACGAAAGTGTTGTGAAGTATACCTCATCTCTCTTACAGTGCCGAAGCCGTTATGAGACTTGACTACCAGATATTACTGAAATCTCCCACCCCCTAACCTTACTGGCTAGATCCGCCCCTGCAATGCCCAGGTCTGGTGCAGGCTATGTCACAGCGATCCACAAGCATGGCGTCGAAACGGCAAGCCTGACCCCAAAGGTGCATTCAGATTCAGAGGCCTTTTATTGAATGCATACTTCGTGAACTATGGCAGATAACCAAATAAGAAAACGTCGCATTCATTGTCGCTCAAAACAAAACCGGGGGCGCACGCAAAGCTACGCTGTTACAAAATCCCGATACCATTGCTTGGTTGGGTCTGAAGAATCTCGGTCTTCACATATAGACCCGTTTCTTTTATTTTTGTTCATGATACTTACAGTTTATTATCTCATTATCTCTTTTCTGTTATTTCCCATGCGGTCCCCAGGATAGAACCCCAGACTGGGTATGCCACAAAACGCTAACCCCTCTCCTCTTTTCACCGGAGTTACCCATCGTCACATTACTCCAGTCATTCGTGACAGTGACACTTACGAATAACTGAAAAGGTTTGTTTCTTCTTTACCTTTCGTTATTTTTTCATAATTTCTGCTCTCCAATACCAAGATCAGTTAATGCTACGAAATAAGTGCTATTGTGAGACGTCAAGGATAGATAAAAGCAATTTGGGGAGTTGAACAAAGACAATTTTTTCTTTGAGCAAGAGACTATACAGCTGTTCGTGAAAAAACACACCCATTTATTACTTTTCGGTTACTATAACAGTAAACAAGATCATTGTTTTGTTTCTAAATAAAATTTTACTTTTGTAAGACCGAAAAACTTGTTCAGTCATTAATTATTTTCTAGTGAAGTTACGTACAACACAATTATATTGTTTTCTTGTTTTAAGCATCAACATGCATCACAGTGCTGCTGTCCATATCGATAACAACCAAAGTAACATTAACTCTCTAACAACAGCAAATTGAATAGCTCTTTTTTACTATATGCACGTATTATGCCGTATCCCCCTGTCAGCCACAATGTCATCACTGTTGCTTACTTCTGGCTACGGCCTGACTGTGAGCTTTATCTAAGTTTTGAACTCATTTAATTAGACTTAATACATGCTTTCGTACGTATCCTCATGAACGTCTCAAATAAAAAAGTTTCACGTGAGAGTTTTTTTTTAATTTTTTCATAACAATAATTAATACTAAAACTAGTTGCATTACTGAATGTTCATTCCGTGTCCTTCCTCCTGCTTCACGTGCTTCTTTCCTGGTACTTTATCAATTGAGTTTAGACTGAACTAATGCTAAATTGCTAAAGCTATTGTGAATGTTGCCAAACCAACCTCTGAAATCACTGTACCATACCAGAGGTAGACAGGGTGCTCTGCAATTGTCTTACTACAGCTGTACGTCTTTCAACAAAATTACGATTTTTCCGCGCATTACAGCTTTCAAGAATGGCGCAAAACAACCTGATTACTAGAAAATGACTCACGGTAACCAGGTACTGAAAATTTGTTCTACTCCTTTTTAAAGTTTTTTCAACTTACTATAATAGTTTTCATGTTTAAACGTTCTTTCACCGAAACTTACTACAAAGGTAATTGATTGGCTAACTGCAAACAAATTCTCACTAAGTATTTCCAAAAGAAAATATATGTTAATCACAGATAAACATGTAAGCACAGATCCTTTACAATAAATGCAAATGATAATCGTATTGAAAGAACCTTGATTTACACTTAAGTACCTTGGTGTAATTGCAGATGAAAAATTGGCTTGGAAAGAGTTTTGTGAACAGTTGTGTTGTACTACACCCAAATATGTTGGTGTAATGTATTAACTTAAACATTATGTCAATAACCAGACATCACGTATGCTGTATCACAGCTGAATAAACTCACGAGAACAGCGTGGGATTATTGCCTGGGGAAGAGCAGCTTCATGGCATCTACAGCCAATATCGGTTGTTTTAAATCGCGCCATGAGATGTTTAAATACAAATGAACTTGTGACTAGCAAAGTTACTATCATTCATAAAACGCAGAAAATTCTCCAACTAAAAGATATATACAACCTTGAAGTGAGAAAATTCATGTACAAATATACTAACTCTCAGCTACCGGCTACATTTAACAATTATTTTAAACTCATTACGCATGTTCATCCGTATAATACGAGACAAATCAAAACCCGACAATTTGCTTTACCAAAAGCGCGTACAAACTCAGGCGCTAAAATTATGACGCTAAGTGCAATAGAAATCTGGTCAAAAATTTCTTTAGAAATAAAAAACACACCGTGTTTGACACTTTTTTCGGCTGAATAGAAAATTATGTATTACTCAGCTACTAGAAACATATTTTGTGTTCTTTTATTGGTTTAAATAAGCCAGGTGCATTAATTTGTTTATTTAACGCTGTTACAATGGAAATAATCGAATCAAGAAGTATCGCTGTTATATCTTACTCAGTGTGGCTTCTGGTGCGTTCACTAAAAATAGTCTACGAGCGTTAAGCGAATTATGTGCCTACCGAATCCATACGATTTTCCATTTCCACACACGACTCGAGACGTCGACTGAGAGGCCTTTTCCGCAATGTGTTTTTGGACGCCTATAGTTCTCAACCTACTTAAATCTCGTGACACCATTAAAGTGCTGCACTAGTTTATAACTTTTGACGCATTTCCTCTCTACAGCTTTCACGAATATTTTAAATATATGAAAACAGCAAATGTTCAATGTGACAACGTTAAACCATTTTCTTCTGGTGGCTTTCCTTTCCTACAACGCACCTTGCTTCAATAAACAATATAACCGCATTTCGCATAACAAACTTTATTACTCAGAGCAAAAAACTTTTGACTTACTACTATAAACTGTTCCCTTTACACGAAAAGTAGCTTCGTCTTTGGGAGGCCTGCAGCCTAAATGACTCCTGCTCCTTCGCAGCCTCCCATCACCCCAATGCATTTTATAAGTCGGTGTACTTGGAAAGTCATCGCAGCACTACATTATGATGATCGTGATGGCGTCATTCATTCGCATATGCACTTTATGCTTGTGTTTCATCAAAGTAAATGTATTAGCGCCACCAAGTGTATACTTTTCTACTATCTCCACGTACGTAGCCTCGAGTTCGTTCATGGATTTGTGTGTTCCTTGTCATTGCGATGTATGCCTCGCGCGTTGCGTGTGGGAGTGAAGACGTTATATGCAATAAATTTCTTCTTACTCAGTTTAAAAACCTGCAAATAACTTTGCCGCCAACAGCCTAACAATAAAGCACCACTTAAGTCTTTAGTCGATCATTTGAATGGGTTACAGCGATAGAGCCCCGATTCCCCCAAGAGTGATATTTTATCCAGTTTTGCCTTTAAACGTGAACTTACATGATCTTGACAACGTAGACCACTCAGGGTTGTCCATGGGACATATTCATTTGTCCCATTCCCATCCCATAGCAATTTATGCCTGTCCCATCCCATGGGACGTTTCCCATGGGATTCCCATAGGAATCCCAACCCCATGGACAAGCCTGAGAACACTCCTGAGAAATACCGGGTTAAACATTCGTTTTACTTTCTCTGAAAATGCAGCATTAACAATAATGAATGGAAGTTTAGATTAATTTTTATTCCCTCTAATGCAACATGTGCGACTTCACTGTAAGATTATACTGTAGGCCAGCCGTCCCCAAAGTCCGGCCCGCGGGCCAGAACCGGCCCGCCAAGGATTTCAATCCGGATCACGAGCTTTCCTACGAATGTTTAGTATTTTAACATTTTCCTGCACATAAAACGTTGTAGGATGTAATTACACAAAAAGCGAAACGCATTTGCTGTAATTGAGAATTTTAACCCAAGAGGCATTAGAAACCAAAACAAATCAAGCTTTCTGCTTTGATCAAACGATCAACTACAAAAGTTTTGGAGTTTACTTGCAATGTGCGAAATAAAAGTGAATTACTTAGGACCAGGCCATTCGTTTGGAATGTTATGTTTTGCGAACGACGCCGACAAGTCGTAAAAACACATTCTAAAGGGAAACCGCATGGATTTTCTAATGCTTAGTGGCTCTCAAAACTTGCTTTTTCAGAGAATATAACAGAAAAAATTAAGCTATCTGAATGCGTCAGATCAAGGAAAGAAGAAAATCATTCACAATCTTTTTGGTGAGATTAAGTATTTGAAGCAAAGCTTAAACGTTGACAAAAGCAGTCACGCCAAAANGTGTTTGATCATTTTTCGTGTTTGCCAAGTGTACTTGGAGATGGTGAAACTGACAGTGGTGCTAAGNACACTGTTGAAATTCTAAAGTTGCAATGTGAATTTGATGGCCGATTTCAGGATTTTNGTAGTTTGGAAAATGACATTAAAATGTTTTTAATGCCCTTTACAGTAACATAGATGTAGAATCAGTGCCAAAAGATGTCCAAATGTAATTTATTGAACTGCCGAATTACTTGGATCTGAAGGCAAATTTCTATCAAAAACGCCTCTGGAATTTTACAAAGAGTGTCTTCCAAAAGCAAGATTTCTGAACGTGCTCAAAAATTGGTTTGTTTGTTTTGAAGTACTTATCTTTGCGAACAAATCTTTTCTAAGATGAAGTATTATAAGCCGAAGTGTCGAAACAGAATTTCAGATGCACATTTGTACGTTACTCTCCGTATTGCAGCATCAAGCATGGCATCAAATATTATAACTGTTAGGCGTGTGCAAAAAACGAAGCAGTTTCATAAGTCACATTGCAAACAAATTACGGAGCATAGAAAATAAACAGCTATATACAAACGTGACTAATGTTATGTGTGTTGTTTTTTGTTGTTTTTTTCAGTACATAAATACTCCTGCCCACAGATGCTGATAAGATCGCGAATTTGGCCCAGCATGCAAAAAGTTTGGGACCGCTGCTGTAGGCCTATGCCATATGCTTAAACGCCTTGCTTCACATTGTAACGGCTGAATTTTGCTCGTGGGAAATTGAAAATGTTTCTGTGAAAGAACGTAAAGTGTGAGCACCAGAAATATGGGGTTCTCATCGTTTTAGTAACGCATAATCAGTTTGTTATACTTTATTGTATTTTTTTCCATTTAGAGGATAACTGATTCACTTTGATTATTAAGATAATATGAAAAAATTTACACGTAATCGCAGAACCAGCGTTGACACATCGTGGCAATTGCACATTGTTTTAATTGAACGTATTTGCACTTGTAGGATGTTTCTCAACCTTAACAACAGTAGCACCTGATGCAATTGAATGCCTTGTAGGCATCGCACTTTTCTTCAACCTGAATAGTCGATATGCGTTCACAGAATGCATAATGTGGGTCTTTCTCATACTGATGGGCTGGGCTAATTCCTAACTCTTATTCGATATTGAAAATGATTGAGTTTGGTTTTGCGATGTTGCAGTTAAATATCCCTTTTTATTCGCTTATTTTTTAATTCAACATACAATGTAAAGCAGGGGTGGGGAACCTATTTACTATCACGGGTCGCATAAATAGTGCATTATCGTTGGTGGGCCGCAAACTCAATAAATTTTGTCCTAAAATTCTACCTTTCTTTAACCATGTTGAAGAGTGACTTCTCTTGACTTACTGTCTAACAATCTGCTTATCATGGAGCTTCGTTTTGATGCGGTGTTGTGTTCTAACATGGGTAACGAATAATTTGATGCGGGCAACATTAAATGTTCACGCGGACCGCAGGTTCCCCACCCCTGATGTGAAGGATGTTCTAAAAGACAGTACAAATAACAGTCGCCGGTCTGCCAGAAATTAGCTATTTAGAAAAAGTTATCAAAACTTAATCAAATAAGAATAATACAAAGCAATTAATCTTAAATAAACTTAACTTAAAGGGCATTAAAAAGCACCAAACAGTTTTTTACAAAGTAATTTTATGTGTTTTTAGGAACCACGTAAAATCGTCGCTTGTGAATAAACATACTGGGGTGTTTAATAGTTAAGTTTAGCAGGACTTCACTCCAGCTGCAATAGTTGTCGTTAAGCAATATCTTCCAGAAATTACAAAAGCAGGTGCCCTCGCCCATGCAGAAAGCATTCTTTCACAGTGATGTCAACTGCTCAAATGACACTGCAATTTTCAACTCAGCTTCGGTTTTACTTCAGTTTTTAAGCAAACATTTTCTTCGATTTGTCACTGACAGCTGGATGTGCTGTCTTTACCAAATTCAGCAAGTCATTTAAAAAACATTGTTGAACCAGCAAACATGCTTAAATGATAATGCTTAAGAATTGTTAAAAGATGAAGGCTTAAAGGCCCGCAGGGTGATGCTTAAAGGACACTGGCTAGCAACATTGGAATAAAAATAAAGAAGCATATAAACAACGAAATAACTTTTAAAATGTTTTACATACTTGGCTACTATTTTCGTGATGTTGAGTATGCAGTTTAAAACTTGTCGTTCGTTCTTTTCCAAAGCTGCAAGAATTTTTGAAAACAATCACATGTATGTACGATTCGGGTCTGGGCGTCGGAAAGATTTTTTCCAGGGGGACCACCTGGGGGGTTTTCCAAAATTTTTCTACGGGGGGCCAAAATTGTTGAAATTTGATTTTTCCCACTCGAAACTAACAAAGCAACCAGTTTTTGATAATTTTTTCAAAATCCCGGAGTAGGCTTGCCCCCCTGCCCCCTTCCTACGCCCATGGACTCGGTAGAACAGCAAATGTCGCAATACCAACCAAGGTCTTCCGTTTCAAACAGGGTTATGTCTCTCACTCCGGCTTCCCGGCACCATTGCAAAAACTTGGCAATGTTGATTCGTCTTTTCGCTAATACCTGAGCTCCAGAATGGTGCGTTTCATCTTCAATTTCTGGATTTAACTGCAAAAAGCAGATATTGAAATAGTTTCAGATCTTTCGTCGGTGCTTTGCACAGGAACATCTGCACTGGTCAGAGTTTGGCTGTACCGATTCTAGTCTTGCTTCAAGAGCCCATTATAAATGTTGTTATTTCTGGGCAAGACAACAAAATCGTTTTACCGGAAAATAAAATTAGTCGCAGTTGCAATGGAATCTGCTCTCAGCGGATGCAACTGAAAGTGTGACCGCTGAGCGCTTGCTACAAGGGGCAGTTTGCTCTTTCGTTACAAACGTCAGTGGCCGAATTTATGGCTGAGCAACGTACTTCACATTTCTTACGGTGATTTTGACGGAATGCTTTTGGAAAATCCAGCGTAACGATCCTGGTAAAGGAGTAATTGGTTTGTGTTCCAGTTCACGTTATGTTTGCTCTGGAGTCAAAGAGCTCTGTGGTGTAAATTTTGTTAATTTTGAGTTATGCTTCGGATTTGCCATTGTGCAGATTTGTGTGTTAATGATGTACATCCTACACTGTTGACAAATGTTAAACCCCGAGAGCTGTTTGAGCGTGAAAACCACAATTTTTGCTATTAAGCCATATTGGAAGCCATTACTCAAGTATATAATTCAGAAGGTTGTAAATGCATGGTTAAAACAACAACAATGGGCAGGACATATTCACCTGAAGCGTAAGTTGTGACCCAGGCTGACAATTGCATTCATACCAGTCTTTGCCTTTTTGTTTCGTTCTTTGGCGTTGGCAGTCAACTCTGTGCAGCATTCGATGGTGCTGCTTTGCTTCTTAGGTTTTTACATAAGTTAATATTTTTTTCTTTTCAGGGTTTGCATGGCCTCAGCTGCCGCGGTCCGATATTCCTGGTTAAAGCTTTAATGCCAAAAGTTGATTTGATTTTGCTGAGGCTCACAACACAGGGGAATAGTGCGGTTATATGTAGCATATTCGCCTAATAGCGCTTACATTGCTCTGGTTTAAACAGTATAGCGTAGCCAGCCCAAAATTTTTGGGAGGCAAATCTTTTGACTTTAGGCGAGCACAGGCCCGTAACCAGCTTGGGACACTAGGGGTGGCGAAGAGTTTTCTAAGAGGGGCCCAAAGTTTTTAAACTATGTCCAATAGTTTTCAACTATGCTCAATACATTTTTCCAGGGGGGCGAAAACTTTTGTAAGACCCCCTGGTTACCATCCTGGGCGAGCAACAGGATTTTTTAGGATACCGCCGCTCAAAGCACGAAATGACAAAATATGCTAAAAATTTAGGGGGGACATGATCCATGGGCCCCCTGGCTACGCCTATGGTTTGAAACCGTGCATTTGCTTTATACGTTTACAATTAGATGGGGAACACTAATAAACAGTAAGATGCTTCAAGAGGCTATTTTTGTTTTTAAGTGTACCTTTTCATCTGGATGAAAACTTTTCAGCCACTGTAAAGTAAGCAACTGGGGAGAATTTTTGCATCGCCTTTTCTGTTCATCATCACGCAAGCAATGACTTTGATACGAAACAACAACGAATATAGATACAATAAGTCGTACATCACTGAATTCAAGGAAAGCGGCATTTTTTTCCACATCGCTTTTAATGAGATTGATTGTTTTGGCTACTTGCAGCAGACGAACACCGGTTTTGAGATCCCTCAAGACTCCATTGCTCGATATCTTCTCTCCTATGCATAAGTGATATAGATGGTTTCGTAACCGTTCCGTAGTTAACCGGTACTTAACGCTGAACAACGCTTGCGTAAATTGCAGGTCAGTTCAAACGTCTCTTCTATTCTGTAGTGGGTATCACAATTTACTTTCATCAGCATAATCACACGTCTCGAGGTAAAGAAAGAAAATTTTCACCTCCTAAATTGATATGGCAATTTTAGAACAATCATTAGTAGCCGCCGCAATCTGGCTTTTCCCAGTCTTTGCAACGTATTATCCAGAGATTTTGGATCACTGTGCGATTCGCATAGGTCAAAATTTGATAGCCATTTATACAGGTGCTGTTAGCTGATATATGGCTGCTACGTGTGAAAGTGCCTTTGGAAAATAAGGCCTGCAGTTTTTCCAAGGTATTCCATGCCGCTGCTAGGGTTCAAGGCACAAAACTTGAATTTCATACCTCAGCTGATTAAACAATATTTAAAATCTTGAATATGATAAGGTGTTGAAAAAGCATATTCTTAAACTATGAGTTATACTCGAGTACCTATAGCGCTTCTAACATATAATTTTGCTCGATTATCTGAAGACCTATTTTGTCGAACATCGAAACTTTACCGAGAATATCTCCAAGCCACTCAGCCACTTCGACCCGCATAGTTTTGATGTCTCTTTTGTGGATTTTATTGAAATAAGCTTCATGATCTTCCACAAGCAGTACAGTGTCTGGCTGTAGTTGATCAGAAATGTCCGCTTCTGCCATCATCACAGTGAACTACATTTTCAAGATATTGAGGAGGTATTAGAAACTTGCCCACACAGTCCATACAAACAATTAGTTATAACAAATCATGTAACAAATAAGTGGATTCGTGTACATTTAGAAGTATATTTTTTTGTTTAAGTATATAATCGATAATATTCGGTAATATTCGTTGAGTTTATCTTACACATGCTTGCTGAACATCGTTTAATAATTCAATGCCTGATACAGAACTACGCACTAAGCCCCAGCTACAGGCTTCTTTTTTACAATGCGAAGAAAATTATTTACCGTGACCTCGTTTATCGAACATAAGATATTTCGATATACTATCAAACAAATAACCATTGAAGGTTTCAGGGTCTTCGTTGTTGGTCATCTATTTTATTTGATCAAACACTTGAACAGTAAAAGTCTTCAAATCTTTGCGGAATGCTCGAAAAAAATTTTGAGGATAAATCGAATGGCGTGGACGTAAAGAAAGCATGTTTGAAAGTAATATGTCACATGCTTCAAATGGCAAAACATTCCGTCTTCGTCGACGTGTACCATTCTTTCATGATTAACCAAGCAATAAGCAAACCGTATAGATAATAAAAATCACAAAATGTATGGATCTACTCAAGTTAAAGATGTTTCAGATAGTGAAATAACATTTTCCTCTCAAATTTCTACAGAATGTATAATAGTGACAGAATGTAACAATTGCACCACACATAAACGTAGTGAGCCACAAAACCTGGAGGATCTACAGCTTTTTGCCCGAAAAGTATGTTCATGCCCAAAAAGTAAATTAAAAACATTTTTACACTTTAACCTCTCTAAGAAATAAACAGACACACCTAATGCAATTTTCATCTCATTTATACCGGAAACGGCCTAAAACAGACAAAAGTAATTTTAAAAAAGTTGCGATTTCGATACAAACATTCTTCCATGTTTGTAATGATCTTTGTCTCAAAGCAAAATAGTTGTGGGCTGCAGCCCTCCCTGCACCCACATCTCGTACGCCTATGGCAGAGTGTTTCACTTTTCAAACACTGGTTTTTCTTTAGTTTCACAGAAAACTACTTTTTTAGATGGCAAAACAAAGTTTAGAAAAGAGTTTGATAAGATCGGCTAGAAAAGAAATGACATATTGACTGTATCATTGATTAGCCAATGCTTTAAACGTATTTTAAAGGCCTTGCCTAATCTTTCCAATCATTTCCGCTATTCTAGTTTAGCAAGTGACACCTCCGCGATCATGGATTGAGAGACGTGGTAGTCGAGTGATCAAACTACCGCGTAACGTATAGTTGCAGCCGCCCCTCCACTCAGATACAGCAAATTTATGCACACAAAGTAGCCTTTGGAATGCAACAAAGTTTTCGAAGAAAGCTTTTTCATTTTAAGTTTTTCAGAATTTAAAGTTTAATTTTTGAAGACATAAAACTCATTCATTATATGAATGATTAGTTTCAACGCAAAGAAAAAAGTGAAAGTCAAAAACTTCCACAAAAGAACTTCGAACAATGCCGTTAGATTTTAAGAGCAAACTTACTCCAGCCGTACCTTGTTTTCGACAGTAGCCGGTTACGTGAAATTGTTCCTGGAATAAGGGACAAAACGCATGTGACCCCTATACGCTCGTGACTTGTGGTTTTAGTATCCAATACAACAGGTGCGTGGTTTTCCTCAAATTGAACACAATAACTATGTAACTTGAAAACAAATAACCTGTAGCAATAAGCCATTAGTAAGTAGCGATTCAGTCACAATGACCGCTCAAACTTTGGCTTTCTTGTTTTATGGTGGATGTACATCATACGGCTGTTTCTATGATACCACACAAAAAAAACAACAATGTTTAAAGCAAGCTGAGCCCTAAAAGACTGTTTGCAATAGTCAACCATGCTTGGGAAAAATTAAATCCAAGTTTATGTGGAAATATGAAGAACATTCATATAAACCTGCTGGAAAAGTCTCATGCGTTTTGTTTATGTGCTTTCATAACACTTGAGCAAGCACTTCCCGCTTTAGTTTGAAATCCAACCTTCAACCAACTTTCTGTCGTTAAACGAATGTTTTGTCCTCTATCTAGTATCCAGAGCCTGTTCTGCTCACCCGTCTCCATCGCCTTGCAAGGATGGTTTTGTCGACAAACACTCCTTCAGCGGTTACTTTTCAGCTTCGCTGCGCTGAAAAATGTGCGGCGCCCTTCGACGATCGAAGGCGGGGCAAAGTTTCTGTCAGGGAAGAAGCGAACCGTAACTTCGAGGAGAAACGGTCGTTAATGGAAATAGCATAGTTTTTAAGGTGGAAAGCAGTCATTAATGGCTCGGCTGTTTTTCCATAAGCGCACGAGACGGGATCTGGATAGGCGGGTTCTCCCCTAGCAGCGCAAAATTTGTTAAAGTCAGGCAAATCACAGCACTGTTTGTGAACGTTTATCGCATAAAAAGTCATGGTAGACTGTGCAGCGAAAATTGCCGAATTAAGCGTAGAAATTGGTATATGTTGGAGGCGACACTATGAAAACGGCGGGGCTCTGTTGACAAGGTTTGGAAAAAATGGATGACATCGAGTTTTTTTATAATTCTTCGCTTTTACAGAAGAAAATCATAAGAAAGCGTGTGAGGTTTCAGACGGTATACATTCAGTTTGCATGATAAATGTCTGCCTCAGCCAATGACAGAATCTGAGGTAGTGATAAGTTTTAGAAACGGTTTCCTCCTTGAACATAATGCCCTCCTGTACGCCAGTGCTCTTTTCCACGCACGGGTAAGATTTTTGTTGGACATTGAACAAATCTACGTAGTTATGCGGAAAAACTATTGCAGATAAATGAAAAACTTTGGGTAAAAAGCTGCTGTATGTTTGATACACTCAGCGGGAAAACAAGCGAATGTACCGCCACGTTAAATGAGCTTCATAAAAGGCCATTGGGCGCTGTCATCTATTCTAGAAAATGGTGCTAAACATTAAAATCTCTTCAACATTATCGACAAAAGACTTAGTTATTTACAAGCTGACTGGCTGACTGAGTTACGCTTGTGACACTTTTCAAATAGCCAACAAAGGTTGCAAGACTGCAATTTTTCAGAGTTCCCTAAAACTTATGCTGAAACAGTTCCTACAAACAAACTGTTTGAAAACTTGTTTCGACTATAAACAGATCAGTGGTTCTCAAAGTTTTTCTTATATTCCCCTCTTACAAACCAAATACTGTCAATTCCTCCCAAAAAATCACAAAAAAGGCAATGCAACAATTTTACGCTACCTACTGTGAAAATATAATAGACGATTATGAACCAAACACTCTTGTATGACGTCAGTCACACTGCATTTAAAGCAGCTTGTCCTTGTGTACTGTAGACCTTGCGTAGACTTTCCCATCTAAACCAACCTCGTTGTGCAGTTTTTTATGTGTTGAATAAACAAATAATAAAAACTTAAGGTTTTTTCATCCACAGCTTTTCCTCCCCAATTCCTCCCTGGAACAAATTTCCTCCCAGGCATTAAACTGTCGTTCTTTTCGTAGTCCTCTTTCATGACAATTTTGTTAATTTTTCGCATGACACATTATGTCAAATGAAATTAGCAAACCGGAAGTGTTGCATTTGGAAATGCTGATCTGAAAGCATTTACAGCTGCATTCTCAAAATCTACCTGTATTCTCTCAGAAGCCAAAATAATCATTCTTTTTATTTCATTCAGCATGCGATCAAACACAACTTGAATCTTGTTCTGTACAAGGCAGTAAATGGCTGCAGGATTTATGCGACAAGCGAGTTTGAAACGTACTGTGTACCATTGAAAAAATATGTATTGTGTACAAATATGCGTGTTGATCTGTCGAGTGATAAAGAGTCTAAGCTAAGGGATTAAATGTCTAGGTGTTTAACTGTCTGCGTGATTAACTATCTAGTGATGAAATGTCAGTGATTAATTGTCACGTGATGGAATGACGCGTGATTAAATGTCTGTACACCAGTTAAAGCGGCAGCTTATGTATAAGAAGTGAGGTAAGTCATTTCGAAAGTGTTGAGTCTGCCAGAAGGAAGTTAGTCAGCTGGTGCATCTGATGAGTCTTACGACCACCAAAATTAAAAATTTGCTGGAACCATTGGACGGACAAAGAATCCTGCCACTTGGCCAGGTGTCATGAATCGGAATGTTAGGGGCTATTTAATCCAAATATAGGACCGTCCACAATCACAACAGAATTTTCGCCAGAAACGAGAGTGATAGGACGGTTTTAGTTTCACTGCAAAGGAGATCTGCCAAATGGTGAAACGGTACGTCATCCATGTCTCGGCGTCCACCTTTCGGGCCTAGATTTTTCACATCACTTACTTTATGACTCGATTCTCCCCTAAAATTTTTCTGCACTCAGTGGGGCCCCGGAAAAGTACTTCCAATCGGACCCTGCACTTGCTAAAGCCAGCCCTGTCCATGTTTGTATATTTACAATAAAACTGCGTCATGAGTTTGCATTCAATTTATCATGAAAATCCCGCAAAATCAATTCGCTGGCCAACACAATTTTTGGTGCTCAAGGTTTTAGAGCTGACTTAGACTAACTCTGGGTCGCTAATTTAAAAAATGCAGTCCGTTATTTTCTATCAGGTCAACTTTTTAAGTTATTTAAGAATTTCGATTTTTGTGAAGGCCTTGGTGAATGGTTTAGCTCTACTC
>JGI24022J15233_10000758_pt1 | contig 23091 bp, 13 predicted proteins | sample Ectturendosymbi2_FD_15233 | JGI IMG/M metagenome (IMG submission 15233)
TTAAACTAGTCACATATTTCCGATTTTGTAGGTTACAGAAAAACTATTTAATTGACCATCCTCACATATTATAAAAACTTAATTTTTCCGCTTGTCTGCTGCAATTGTGTTGCTGTTCCGCGTCTTTTTGTTTTCATGTCCTGTTTACGTGTGATTATGTCCTGTGGATATGTCTTCACCGTCTTTGCAGATATATGTAGGCCTATACGAATTTTGTAGACTTTTGGTCGTCTTCTGTGCAGTTTGACTTGTATTTCGCGGGGGAGGATGACTCGAAGACCTTACGGTCATTCTCCTCCCCCTGATATCTGATTTTTTCAGATGTTAAATAAAAATGTCTGTCTGTCTGTCACGGCGCCAACCATTTATTATTCGCTGAATGCCAAGAAGGTTGAAATTGGATGACGCGTATAGTCGAAAACCTCACACTTTTACTTTCAGTGTTTTAAATTTGGATGTTACTTTTTTGACGACGGTTTGATCTTTGACCCTGACAAGTTAACGTTACCGCTGGCCGAATTGTGACGTAAATTCACTACGTTATCGCGGACCGAATTGTGACGTAAATTCACTACAAACAAAACTCCAATTAATGTAGTCGCTATTTACACTTTCTTCTGCAGAGGATCCTGATACTTTATAGTAGTATATGTGCTATAAATGTTGCCCTTTAGGGCTCACGGCGGCCACTTTTTGACAAAGCGTTTCAACTCCGTAACTCGCCAGCCGATTGATCCAGAGAGCTGTTCAAACCCTCTACGGATTCAGCAAGTCTGCTAGTTGAGATTGAAATACAATTTTTTTCGATTTGGGTTTGGGGTTCTCTGTGGGGGAAGTCACAAGTGGGGGTGTTATTGCCTTTTTGGCGAACTTTACCCAGCCATGGGCGCCAATCGAATGAGTCACTTGCTTGTTTTTGTTGGAATCTAGGCTATCATCCAAGTTTTTAAATCCCTTGGTTGACTTTGTAGCATATCTGGAATGACAATTATGGCTCAAAATCCCAGTTTTTGACAAAAATTAAAAAGTTTCACAAAAGGTAATATTAGCCATTTCAGGCCAAACTTTGGCCAGCCATAACTCGGCAGCAGATTGAGCTAGCGAGCTATTCAAACCCAAAAAAGTATTAATGTGACAACTTATACAATTGTTCCACTGTAACTGCTAGTATAACTGTTGGTCTGTATAGCCTACCCTTCAAAATATACTTTCATATCCATAGTTATACAAATGTTATGCACGTTTGTACAAACCTTTTCTGTTTGAAAACACAGGATTTCCGAACCACGCCCCGGGGAAAAGCTGCATGTGATCGTTAAGGTTTTTCATACCGAGGATCCTTCGCCAAGAGCCTATATTTTACCTGGAATCTGGTGAAATAAACCAAACTATAAAACGAATCAACCTGTTCCAGTGTGCGTTCTGTCAATGGTTAGAACTTTCATAGAAACAAAAACTTTTCAGTTAATTACAAGTAGTTCACACAGTTTAGCTACAAGCAACCTACGTTTTTACTACAAGTAGACTACACAGCTCTACTTTAAGTAGCCTTCACAGTTTTATATCTGCTTGAACTGGGCGGGTCAAGTCACAGCAGTGGCGGTGTTAATTGATTTATCCTTTATCTTAAATCTTGTTTCCCAAAATAAGATGCACAAATTCAATATTTTGTAGAAACTTGAGGACCCAGCCTATTTCAATAAAACATAAAATAGATTCTTCCTCATTTTCACTTCCAGAATCAGTGACAGGTTCATGTTTGTGGATTTTAAGCCTTCCTATGTATTTGTTTCTCTCTTTATCATCTCGTACATTTGTAATTGTTTTTACTGTTTGCTTTCCAACTGGTGCATATCGAATTTTTTCTGGTGATAGCCTACCTTGCGAGTAGTCTTATTTTGACCGTTTCGTCTTTCAAGGTGTTATTGGTTCTGGTTTTCATGCACTTTATCTGTGCAGTTAATCTTTCTACACTCGCAAGTGATTGTGAGAAAATGATTAGTCATACTTGTCACAAAATATGATGACAGAGAAAATCAGTCATACACTACGGTACAACAACGCTACGCAGTAAAATCTTGAAAACCCCAGTTCATCGGAAGAAAAACCAAGAAAGGCAATGAAAACATCAGATCTAGAGGCAAAACCCCCGATTTAGCATCACTCAGTATAATGTCGACCTTCCACCGTCAAATTCCAACCCTCATAGAGTTCATCAGCACACGGATGCAGGTCAGTGTAGAGAAATGAACGGCTGTATTTTACAGATCGGGATTTGCGACTAGATTCAACCCAATGCTGCAAATATCACCAAAGTACTGATCAAGCGTTCTTTACCTAGCACAAAAAATCAATTTGAGATCTCATCTCTTTATTTTTTTCAATAATTCATTGTCAAAATAGCAAAAGAGACTTTGATTTGGGTATTTTCATTGTTCGTTTATTTTGAACAGGATAAAAAAAGGATAAGGATTGTATTGTGTGTAACGTGTCCACTCCCACACGCAAAACACTAGACTTTTAACATGCATCGTAGTAAAGAGAAAAAAAAACACAAATACACGAAAGAAGACGAGGATGTATACTTTGCGGTAGTATAGAGTGTACGCTTGATGGCGCAATTTTTTAACCACTATTTACAAAAATCGGCTGGCGGTTTCATAGGCGTAGCCAGGGGGCGCCAAAGGGGCCATGCTCCATCCCCAATATTTGGAAAATATAGTGATTTTGTGCTTTGAGAGACGTTTTTCCAAACAAAATAGTGTTATTCGCCTAAAATCAAACATTTTGCCCCCCAGAAATTTTTTGCCCCTCCCCAAATTTGTGGGCTGGCTACGCCACTGGACGGTTTGAACGCCAGGCCTATTGTAGGCAATTTCTAGATTTCTAGGTCTGTGCCGAAGCCAGACTCAAAACCACCAAAATGATTGTTACGTGTGTTGAAACCGCTATCGCGTAAGTGGAGGAGTTGGAAAACAGCAAAACATGCGTTTCATTGAATTTTTAGGAAAGTCAGAGTCAAAGTTGCATTGCAAGCAATGCTTGTGTTTTCTGAGTGGCTGACTAGTGTAAATAAAAATGTAGATTGATATTGGCGGAATAATTTGCCTTGTATGTTTCAGGGATAGCTGCATCCCGTCTAGGCTAGCCACCCCGACAGCCCTATAGGAGAAAACATTGTTTTTGCATAGCATCGTGATTATAACTTATGCTATAGACAGCAAAACACTCCTTCCAATGCTGAACCATCACTTCGCAGAAACCAAAACATCAATTTGGATTCTTAGTGGTCCACAAAATTTGTTATGGAAGCCAACGAGTTCAAATGAGTGCAGAGTTTAATCTGAATTTCCGTAATGGCCTTGGTCGATTATTTTCTAACTTTGAAGAATTGACCGAAAATTCTGTATACTGTACCAGTTGATGCTTTATTGCGGAAAAAGAATTTTGCGCGACACAAAAACGTGAAACATCGGTTCCATTGTCTCAAATATTTTAGCAAACTTTGTAGGACCGAGTTGGAAGCTGTTTTTCAGTTTTGAGTGTTGACAATACTTGTGTTAAAAGTGATTAATTCAATGCGAAAATGAGTGGTTCACGGTGTTTTATCGCAAAGGGTAACTGCAATCGTTGTGATTTTTTATCTTGGCTAAAATGTCGGCAAAGGCCATCCTAGGGTTATGTTATGATAACAAGAAAACAACATATTAAAATCCTGTTCGCTAATTGCAATCCTGTTCGCTTCATAAAATTTTTGCAGTGATGAGAAGTTTGCAGATTTGAAAAAAATTTTAACGCCGGAGTTTGCTCAAACCTTGCAATATGTAGAGAGTAATCGTTTTTCGAATCTACGTTTTGTCTAAGTCTTTGGGTATAGGTATGAAAAACTTTAAACCTGAATTTGCAGAGTAAAATGATTTTATGCAAATTTCAAATTTCAACAAATACTTTTGAAAATAAAATTTCAATAACATATAATGACGCTGTTGAGCAGAAGAAATACAACGACACACTTGCTGGTGTCACTTGAACAACAACAGGTTTCCAACATCGTCAAATGGTTCGACTGAACATGTTTTGACACATATTATAGCAGAGTTAATGATTTAGAAAAATCACGCGTCACGGGAGAACGCTACTGCTAGACGCTTTCTGACGAAAAACAGACCGATGACCCGCTTGTAAACAGGCGGTAAATTTCGCAAGAAGAAGTCGTATCCAATAAAGAAAGCACGCCTACGAGATGTAACAAAGCCTTGTTTGCACGATGATTGTACATTAGCCAGGTTTCAGTGTCCAGTAAGTGCTGCAATCGACGTTGTCATCGGTTTGCGAAAAACGTGAATCTGGGCTCTCAGCAGGAAAGTAGAAATTGTTTGAAAGTTAGGAAACACCACAGATATGTTGAGGATAGTTATGGCGTTTTCTGTTCAGATTAAAGTAATGGAGAATTGCAATAGAACAAATACATTCAACAAGCAACTCATTTATGTGGTGACCTGCAGCTTGGAGTGTTATTTGTGCTTGCGTAAACCCTGTTGTCTTCGGGAGTGGTCAGCATCAAAATGTTTCCTCAAAAACGCTCAGAAAACAGCTTTAATTTGCTGATATCATTGATAGAAACCTTTTGCAGTTGCAGTTTTATTATGTCCCAATAGTCGTCACGAAAAGTTTAAAAATTCAAACTGAACAATTTTGATGAAAATCGTTTCTCAAGATGTAATGTTTTCTTTTTTCTGAGAACATTATTGGAAAAAATCGAGAAGCTGTGCCACGGACAAACAGACAGGAGGAGATGACATGGACGAAGAATACACAAATTTATTCAGACAAGGAACTATTCGTTCGTTAGGCAAATGTGTTTAAGGTTGATAATAATTCCGTTTGGTTTGCTTTACGGCATAGGCGTACATTATCAAAGTAGAGCTTACAAGCAAGAGTTGTTGCAGAGCAAAATGCAGACGTTACTTGTCTCAGTGACGACAGGATGAGTATCGATCTTGAACATCGTCCAACTCCAAGCGACAAACACTAAGCTGTGTTCAATTGCTTCCGGGCGTCGTGCTACCAGAGCCCGGCAATGACCCGATTCGTCGTTTCATTTTTTCCTGGTGTCGCAAACCTTCGTCTCGCGCGCCGCACTTTTTATCTGATACTCATTCACGTTTCGCCCCCTGTTATAACCTCCGGCTTTTGTTATTAGTGCATAAATCGAACACTGAAAGCATGCCAAAGCGCACGTCTTCAAATCCTTCGGGAAGGAAGAACACCATGTGTCATGTGCAGCTCAGGACTTCAGAAAACGTCAATAACTGTTAAATCTACAAATTTTTTGTCATTTGAAGCACAATTACTGTTGCTTTGAAAAATACATCTTCTCACTTGTTGACTGTGTCATAAGAACTGGCTTCTCAGTGTCGAATCAGGAACGTCCAAGCTGGTTGTTTCCATTTTGCTTTTCCTTTTTGTTTATTAAACTTGGATGCAACTGGTGCAGTGACCTCAACAAATCGTTTACGCTTCCAGTTCGTCCAAGGCTGTAGGCGTTAGCTGCGCGCTGCAAGTACGTGAGCTTTGCCACTGTACGATATCTTGAAGCATTTTAAGTCAAGATAGCTTAAAACGGCCAACGAAACCCGAAATCGTCTGTTGCTTTCACCAATTTGATGACAGGAAATCAAACAGAAGCTCTGGTTCTCCTAAGCAGGCAATAGGAACAAGGTACGGTAGAAAAGAAAAGAGCGTCATGAATGCGTCAGAATTTGTCCTGCTGTTGCGTAACGAACGCAGTGACTTGAGTCGTTGTTTGCGGCAATATAATAAAGCAGAGGCGGGGTGCGCGCTAACGGTGATCCTCTTAAACCTTAAGCATTTCCTTTGACGTTTAACGTGCTTTTCAACCTGAGGAACAACCCAACAACTGTGGGATGCATAATAAACAGCGTGTGTGTCAATGTAAACCAGCGAAAAGAGCACTCATGTTTTCATCAACTCAAAATAACCTGCGCTTCGGACCGTGGGGGTTGTCCATGGCAGACGTCTGCCAATCAATTTATTTAACTCTGTTGATGGAAAAGCGACTGACGTATTGCCAGCATTTTATTTGCTTGAACATTGCTTCATCTCGAAAGCAGCCTTTCTATACAAACAAAGCGTAAAAAGACAAACGACATTTTCAGCTTCACACGATGCGCGCACGAGATTCCAAGCACTTTCTCGCTGCAGGGTCCGTGAAGAGGCACCAGCGATAGTAAACAAATCCTGGACAAAGCCGAAGAAACCAGACGAAAAGGCGAAACTAGAAGGTCGTAGTAAATTTTGCAGCGTAACTTCATCGCAAAATGGTTAAATTGAACTTGGACGTCAGACGAGGAACAACAAGTAAATAGTTTCATCCTGTTTCACCAGGTTTTGCCAGAATAGTAATTAGCGAGCATCTTCTCGTAAACTAAAACCATTGTTTGGAGGTAGCCCTTGCCAAAAGAAAAATTGTTTTCTCACTAAGCGAACGTTCAAGCATTAATTAGTAAATGAATTGGTCCCTTATCGGGATTACCACAAATCAGTGAGCAATGGTACGACTATGCCACAAATACCCCTCCGGTCCGTCTAAGCCAGTAGTTCCCAAACGTTTTCTCAACACGTATCATTTGTGGGACCAACACTGTCACCTCGTACCACCTTGTTCCAGGAAAACTCAACTTACCAAATATCATGCGATCAAAAGTTTGGAAAACCAGAATTGACACAAATGCGACATGAAGATAATGACTGTGAGAAATTATAATGACCATTTTAAAAACCAACACGGGAAGTACACAAAAATTTAGGAATTTATCAACAGAACCCGATAAGTAAAAAACATAGCTATAAATAAATTTTTGTGAAGATAAACAAAAAGTAGTAAGCATATTCGTGTACCACGTTGAAGGCCTTCGTGTACCACTAGTGGTACGCCTACCACAGTTTGGGAACCGCTGCCCTAAGCCACGCACATGAGAAGCTTTCAGAGAAAGTGGCCGTGAACAAATAGGAAGAGGCGAAGAGGCAGCGAATTGCAGCGTTGGATCGCACGTTTGGTATTTATCCTCCACAGCTAGTCTTCCGGTGGATCGAAATCCATCTCAGTGCTGGCGTAAAAGGCTGCACAAGCGTCAGGAAATTTCCACTTGCGCATAATCGGCGATTTTGTGAATGCCAGGACGTGAGCTTCGTGGTCTTCTTGTTAAAACGCTTATTCAAGACCAAACCACACAAGGATTTTTGGCGAGAGTAGGCGTTCTTGTAACATTGACGCACTGGTTACAAAACTGTTTTTGACATACACAGGAAGGCGAGGTTTTTCTCGAGAATGAATGGCTGCGGTCGGTTTAAGCCAACAGACTGGCCCTGTGATGTGCGGGTACCTACCACAGGTTCTTGGAAACCCAAGACATCGGCGCATCGCGCGTCGGTTGACTGGCCACAAAAATTCTTCGCGGGTTTTTCGGAATTTGGTAATTTGCTCTATATCGATGCCGTTAATTGGGAAAAATCACGCGCTGGCGCACACTGCGTTTTTTTCATCAGCCTTTTAAACTCATCATTCACAGTAAGATTCCAAACATGTTCGCAGTGTCTGTAACGAATGTTGCTGCTTGCTGGGATGGCAGGGTCATACCAGACAGGGCTATAGCCAAACTGCTGAATTTGCACCAAGGCATTGTAGGTTAGAAGTCGGTTGGGTGGTTCTTAGCTCCCACAAACACTAAGGTGTTGCGAAGGAAAGCTGTCTTTAAAAATAATATTTATGACTGTCGCAATCTCACTTACATTATATCCAGCGTAAATTGCTTTGGGGAAAAGTATGAGAAAGTCTTTATGCGCATTTTTGACCATCTTATAGGTTGCGAAAATGTCATGCTGTGATTTAAACGAGCAAAACGCAGATGCAGCAAGCAACGCATGGAAGCTTGAGCAATCTACAGATGAAGAAGAGAGGCACGTTCTTGCTTCCCTCTTTCCCTCCATAGAGCGTTGACAGTTTTGGAAATCCCACTTGGACTTGTCCTCTGGATCGAGACCTTTAAAATTGCTCCTCTGATAGTCCAGCACATTAAATCAAATCATCGTTTACAGCCATTTTCCTTCAATGTCTTCGTACCATTTACCACAAGTCCATTTTGATTAGTCTTTCTGTTGCTCGGTGGCCGCAGTGGCGATTGCATCTCGCGGTCGTGCAGCAGTAAAAAATAAACACTTTTTAAAGTTTACCTTTAATTTATGGGAATAAAATGCCCACAGATCTTGTTCAAGTGAGAAAAAGAAGTGGAAAAGCTGGTTAGGAAACGGAGACCTGTGAAGAAATCATAATAGTATAGTGTTCCCGGTGGTAGGAATCAACATAGTGTTCAAAATGAGGAGGTACACAGCAGTAAACGACAAGCGGCAAAAGGAATAGTGAACAGTACAGACTGTTATGAATTACCGCAGTTAAACATAGAGACAACAAGGGACACGGTAGACAAGTCTGATGTGTCGTTAAGTCTTAACATGAAAACAAAGTACTCACAATGTCATCGCATATGAAACCAGTATACACAACAAGTACAATTACACGAAACAGCCAAATTTGTACAATTCAAAATGGCAACCAATAAAAAAGACAAGCAAGTAAATTTGAAAAACAAGCCGAAAATTAGGTGTGACATACGCTCAAAAAAAAAGATACAAAACATGTGAATCACAAAGAAATGTAACATATCACAAAAATAAGAAAAAATTGCTTGTGTCTCATAACTACATCCTCTAATGAGATATGTTATTGTTGCACTTGGCCATAGTTTAGTTCACCTGAGTAGCAGGCACTACAAATGCTTCTTTTCAGTGTGTGTCGTAAAATCATGTTGTAACTCAAACCGTTTCGGAATTAACTGTGGCTTCTGAAAGTAAAGCGTAAATTATCCAGCTCTGAGGGGGCGCTTGAGAAAACGTTTTCGTCGGGTACTCAGGCGTGCGTCTGCACACTGCTTGCGGATGTGGAATCCGTGCAAAAATAGCAAACACATGAACTTGCTTCGTTCATTTTCAAAGTTACGCCACAGCGGGCCAGAAGTGTCAGTGTCTCGCAAATCATCATCCACGTGAATTTATTAATGGGGTTGTTAGGAAGAAATCGCATATTTTTTTTGTGGTAAATTTTACATTGAAAATGTCTTTTCCATTAAAATTAGTATAATTTCCATAATATCGCAATACCCGTTTCGTGTTCGCAGCACAAGCATTCAAATAGAAATAAACTGCGGGTGTGATTTCTGTCACAGTTTGTAATTGGCTTAGATAGAAAACGCAAATAAAGATGTCGAAGCCACATGAAAATGGCAAGGAAAAGAATTACGTGGAAGAGAAAGATCTTCTTGCTCGGGATTATAACGCTAATGGCCTGCAGGATATCAAATCTTTGTTGTCTAATGACAGCGAAATGAAACGACTCAGTGTGGACGGGGGGAGGGAACGGGAGAAATGGGGTTCAAAAGCGGAGTTCCTTCTGTCGGTCATTGGATTCGCTGTAGACTTGGGAAACGTTTGGCGATTTCCTTACATCTGCTTCAAGAATGGTGGAGGTGAGAAACAGTACTGAACTGCGTGGCGTCCATAGTCCGCAACGCTATTCTTGTAGACGAGTCAGGAGTAAGTGGAATCTCTGTAAAGCGATAAATAGAGGGTTTCACTTTCAGTTTAGGTTTACCGCAGGCCTGTAGCCGGGTTTTAAGCTTTGTGGGCAAAGAAAAATTTTCAAGGGGGGGAAGATTTTTGTTTTTATTGTACGTTTAAACAAATTATTCTGGGAAATACAAAATTCGTGGGGGCACAAAAGAAATTTGGTGGGGTACTCCTCCATCATGTCCCCCCGAGGCTACGGGCTTGTGTTTTCGCACAAAAGAAGCGCAGTTTTGTGTTCCAGTATGAGTTTTAGACATCGTTTAACAATCCTCTGGTGCTCGTGGCGTGCAAAAATATTTTCATTTGTGGATATAAAGCTGAGCAAAGTCTTGGGTAATTGACAAAAATGAAGCTGGCTCGCTCAGTGTTTTTGAAGAAGACTTAAACTTACAGTAGAGCTTGATCTATTCTACCGTATATAGTCATCGATACATAATGCTCTCCAAATGTTCTTGCAACAACGTAAAAAAAATCAAAAGTGTAGCTTATAAGAATGCTGTAACATTTAGTTTGTTGATTAGAGACATCTTACCAGTATTCTTTCCACCTCAGGCGCATTTCTCATACCTTACTTCTTGATGGTGGTATTTGTTGGAATACCATTGTTTTACTTGGAGTTGGTGTTGGGTCAGTATCATCGTTCAGGGTGCATCTCTATATGGAGGAAAATTTGCCCCATATTCAAAGGTACGCTGTTTGGCAGATTTAACTGCTATGATGAAACCAAAATAGTTCACAAGAAAACAAATAAATATTGCTGCAGAAGCTATTTTGTTTCCTGTCGCAGAAGTTCGAGAGAATGTTTTCCTGTTTTTTTTTTCTGTAAAAAGAATATAACTTTTTCGTGTTTTTTTACGAGGCTTTTTTCACCTGCAAAGCTGACGGGCTTAGGAACAAAGTGAAACTTAGATGTCGTGGAAAGTGAAGTAAGAAAAAATAATCCGTTTGATTTAAATCAGTCATTCCCAACCTGTGGTACGCGTACCACTACTGGTACGCGAAGGCCTTCAAGGTGGTACGCGAATAAACCTACTTTCTGTTTTTCTTCACAAAAAATATATTCACAGCTACATTTTTACTTATCGGGTTCTGTTAATAAAGTCCTGAATTTTTGTGTATTTCTCTTGTTAGTTTCAAAAATGGCCATTATAGTTTCTCACAGCCCTTTTTTTCATGCCACATTTGTGTCAATTCTGATTTTCCTAACTTTTGATCGAATGATATTTGGTAGATTGAGTTTTCCTGGAACAAGGTGGTACGTGGTGATAGTATACGCGCCCCACAGAAATGCTACGCGATCAGAAAAAGTTGCCAACCACTGAAATGAAGGGCTTCGAATTTGTTACACAAAAATGAGGAGTTTTTCATGCAGGTTTTCATCTCCAGAGGATTACAACAGTGTTATCAATAGCTTGAAACTTTCTTCAGCAACGTACTTTTTGATGATGGCTCAAACATTCGTAATATTTTCTTAATTCAGAAAAGATTGCTTCATAAATCACACAGACCTGTGAAAATTTCACGTTAGTTGGGAAATTCTAGTCCACAAGGTAACCTTTCGTTGGGAAAATCCAAATGTCAGTTAGGTATTTTAAATATGAAATTGTTTTTGTTTTGTTGCAAACTGCTGTTTGCACATGACTTACAGAACACCTTGCGCACGTGATTAAGCATCTGTGAATTTGAAAACGTCTCACAATTACAGTGCGTAGTCTTGCACAATCTGGTGTTCACCACGCGTAACCAAGCAAAAGTAATTTTGTGATCATCTATTGAATTTATTTTACTCTGCAAAAATAAAAAGTTACCCCAAAGAACTTCTGCGAATTCTGCGGGGGAAGTGTGTTTACTTTTGATCTTTACCCGATGTGACTTATATGCTTTCTCACATAAATCTATTTAGTGACAACACAAAATGCGCACCATCCCGTCTCTAAGCACCAATGTGTTTGCTCACAACTTCAGGTTTCTTTTGCAGGGGCCGGTTTTGCCATTTGTCTTTTTGCGCTCTACGTTTCCAGTTACTACAACACAATCATCGCTTGGGCTGTTTATTACTTGTACAGGTGGGTACACTTCGCTAATCAGAAACACGTTTCCGTTCGTTTACTCCAGAGATGGGACCGGATCCGCAGCACCGGTGACGACTCCGGCAGGATTCTGCGTTTTTCTTTCGGACCCGGAGTCAAAAAGTTGGGAAAAACCGGATCCGGAGTCACGTTTCAATTTCGGCACTAGCAGGAGTCTGTGTGGTCATTTCTTAAGTAAAAACATGGGTAAAATAAGGTTGGATTTATGATTGTAGCCTGAGTCTGAACAGGAGTCGGATTCTCTAATTTGAAAAATTGCCGGACACGGATCCGGACCCGGATTCAAAAATTTTGTAACAGGAGCGGAGTCGGAGTATGAAAAAGTGACTCCGGCCACCTCTGGTTTACTCCCCTTTGCATTTGTTTTGCGTCTGGCAAGTGTTCAGGCAAAGTGCCACACGTGTGGACCGCAAGCGGCTGTGACTAATTGCGTTTGATCGTTGGTCGAGAGCTTCTTGCCTTTTTTCTGGTTCTGCAGCAAAGCTGGTCGGATCATGTCGATGGAAAGTGTTTCAAGATGCTGGTTAATTTCGTAAAAACCTGAATGAAATGTTTTCCATCAGTCACCAACTCACCGCAACAAGAAAAACACAATTTGTGTTGGATATGGCACGGTGCGATATACGCAATTGGTCCAAACAATAAACAGCAAAGTCGTTGGCTGCAAAAAGCATTATGACCAAACAATAAAGGTTGTTTGCTGCAAAACGCGTTGAGCAAGGTCGTTTGCGCAAAAAGTGTTATAACCAATTTCAATTAATAGCTGTAGGTTTTTGTAACTGGATCCTGCTTTCATCTTTTCGCGATGATTCAAGCTTGCACATATCTGTACTCAAGCAACTAGTCTCCAATTGTAAGATAAGCAGGGAGGCTATCGGCAAATGTTTATAACCGGTTTTAACTTGTTCTTATCCAGTTCTTTCGCGTCGGAATTGCCGTGGTCGCATTGCAATCACACCTGGGCTGATTCGAACTGCGTCGATCAAATCTCACGCGTCGCAAGCAACCAATCGTTCAGCAACACGTCACAGTCACCAGCTCACCAATTCTTCGAGTAAGTATTACAGGTTTTTATTATTATTTGAAAACCTAATTGGTGGTTTGCAAACCTTGCAATGCAACGCATTCTCGCGATGGGAGTTTCTTGAACAAATGAAATGACGGAGAGCAGTCCTTCGAGTATCAGAAACAACAAGAAGGGTTGTTCTCGGTTCAAAAATGTGATATGCAGATGCAGTGATCACTTTTCTCATTTTTTATGTTATCTTGATCTTGGCAGTGGCATGTACAGACGAACTATCAGGGGATATATGTTTAAGTGCTCATGGGAGAAGACAGGTAAAAGTGTTTCGTAGGAGGAGTCAAAGGTATGGCAATCCTCGAAACACATTTCTGTATTCGAGTGTTAGGGCGAATTGGGCAAAATCAGATAACGGAGGATTTATCACCTCGTGGACATGCCTTTGCTTCATAGCATTCTAAGCCGAGCAACGTATGTGATGTTGACGGATATGATGCTGGCTCAAAAACGGTTAAATGTTGTGGAAAGGAATGTAACATAATTATAGACTGGCACCCCTCAACAGGAGCTCTTTGAAATAAGCCACGCCCTGATATGCCGTTGGCATTGATTCGTGTGATAAACATATTAACCATGAAGCAGATAAACAATGAGGGTGGGTGGTAGCGCAATGATTTGTAGGCTTCAAAAACTCAAAAAGATTTAGAAGTTAAAGATCATTATTCTCGTCCTCTGCAGATTATAAATCACAGCTTTTCGCAGCTGGTATGAAAACTTTGTGGTAGAGCTTCTTCCCTCTACCACGGCTTTCTTTTGTTTCGACTGCATCAGCATCCTTTCTAGGTAATATCAAGTTGTATACAGTTGCTTTGATGTTTTCAGATTTGGTTGTTTTTGCTCATATCGGTTTAAACGGCAGCCTCGTTATTTCCCAGGTTTTCGGCAGCGACCGTTTGAGTATCTACAGATGAAGGGACGGACGTTTAAGTCAGTTAATATATAAAGTGATGGAGAATTTCATCCACTGCATTTAGGCAGCATAATCTGTGTGTTTTAGAAAATAAGTGGATCGGAGTGGTTTTTAAGAAAGTTTCGTTTTTCACCCTGAATGGATCAAAGCAATTTTGGTGAAGGAACATGTTACCTACATTTTGATGAACCAAAACAATAAAACGATTGAAGAATTATTGCTACATCATTAATGGACTTCATTGCTTATATTAACAGTAGATTTTTAGAAAGTTGATAGAGAAACAATTTAATTTAATTGCGCTGAATCGATAATTTTTTGTTTGTTGAATTGAGATAATCTAACTCAGCTATTTCCTCACATACACTGCTTTATTATTCGTCAGCCACGCTTTGCAATATGTCTTAGGTTCTGCCACGTGAAACATCTAATGCTGTAAGTCGAGATCGCGAAAGTTATGAGTAACAACGTGCATAAACATAACCCAAACTGAAAGACGATACCAACGTTTGCAGGACGAGCTGGGTACCGTAGGCAATTATCCAACAAAGTCAATTATCTGTGCGGCGGCCGCAGAGCTGCGGCATTTACAAGATGTGGCTCAAGTGGTATGTATGTCACCTACTGTGCGAGTGCTCTGTATTTGGCCCCATCCTTGTCGAATAAAATACTTGTTTGAGCAACCTCTTCGGGTGTAGGAAACCCAGTGCTTGGAGTGCCATTGGCAAACATTTGTTTGTCAAGTTGACAAAGGAGGTTACGACTCATTAGGTTAGATTTGCTGGTGTTGTAGATCCCTGGGGCGAAACAAAATTATTATTTTAAAAGAGCAATTGATTTCTACTCTTTCATCGTTGACTTCTTTCTGAAGAGCTTTCTATTTACACACACTAAAATTGTCATCTAGACTACGAAAGATTCCTTGCATCGCGTTTTATTGTTCCTATTTATGAGTTATAAATATGTACTTTTCCTACAACAATAAGCCGACGAACTTCATAATGCTAACATCGCAAAGTTTAGTGCCCTCGCAAAGTGTTACTATCGGTCAGAACTTTCTCTTTTGATCACCTCACAGTTCCAAATCAAATTGGTGTTAGAATGAGATGTACGGCGATTCAAAGGCAGACTAGCTGCAGAGAGTTCCCTGTTGGAACCGAACGTTATCAGAAGAGAGCATTATTTACATAGCAATTATTTTCAGTTCTGCAAACCTGCAACGAACGTAGGCTCGCGGCAAAGTTTTACGTAACAGACCATTTGTCAAAAGCAACGTCATGTCACAAAGCTTTCGCTGTAGTTCGCACATGTTCAGAGCGTTCACAACAGCATCTTGAAATCTACGCCGCGCAGATTGGTTTGCATGATTGCAGTGCTTCTACGAATAAAATTTTAACAAACTCCAATGATGTATGAAATATTGTTACCATACGTCGCACTACTACGACTGCTTTTAAACTATGCTCATTTTTGTTTATTTTTGTCAAACGATTTTAATGAAAATTATTTGAGATTTTTGCAGCAATATAAAAATTTTCATGATGCCGTTTTCGACTTTTTTTGTTTTGTACACTTGCGTGTTTGTCATCACGTAATGCTTTGCATTCAGTGTGGAGTAAATTGGGGATGTAATGCAGTAAGGTTAATGTGCCGCACTCCGCGCAAATTATTACATCTAAATATAAAACTCCCTGCTCTCGTGTGTGCAGTACTTACAGTCTCAGTGAAACCTTAAGCAAAATATAATGTACATCAAGTAGAAAACATGATTACGTATGTTTTTTGGCCATTGGCTAGAACCAGGGGTGGGGAACCTTCGGCCAAGCGTGACCATTTAATGTCAACAGCGTCAGAATTTTCCTTGTACTCAAAATAATAACGTGGCGTCAATGGAAAGTCTAAGATAGGACGACACTTAGACAACAAACATTGAAGAATCCTCTATCGCTCCTTTTCATAGTTTTCTCCTTAAAGTGGAAACAAGATTATGTGCACTTTGTTGTATTTTTCATCAAAGGATAAAATTAGAAATTTCATGCGGCCCATCCTTGATACTCATGTGGTCCGTGATGGTAAATAACCCTGGGCTAGGCAGTCTTGTTATTGTTCTCGGAATATCGACATGATCGCTACAACGATTATCTCGTGCTTTCATTAACAACACAATCATGCTGCGACACACAAGGGATTAAAAAGCAAATGCTTCGCAGCGGTAAGGATTGGCTGCTGAGTTGCGTTGAGGCTGAGCGCAACTGATTTTCGACAAGATTTATGTAGGAGCGCTGAAGTAACCCACAACGCACAATCAGCACCTTTTTGGACATACTTGCATTTTCTTTAAAAATCACTCAATGATAAGGTTATATATCCTAGATTGCAATGTCAGTAGCGAAGCTCAGTCAGACAAGGCATCGTAGGTAGGTCTGGTATTGACCAAATATCGCACAAGAGGCATCAAACAAATCTTCCTTTTCCTCATCGCAGACTAGATGTGCGTGCATCCTGCCGAGCGCAACCGTTCAGTCTCTCTGACAAAGCTGAACCAACGCCAAGCAAAATTCCTTCCTAAAAGCACCAAAATTCCCGGTCTGAGGGCATCCTCAACCCCGCGGTACAGTGGTCTAGTTGTATAGGTACAAAATGTTTGTTGGATCGGATATCCGTGGGTTTGAGTGCGCATCACTCCGTAGACAGTTCGATCATCACCAGTACAGTTTCATCCGTACGTTTGTCCATGCACATTGAACTCAACTAAAGAAACATATTCATCGACTTTGCTTCGCATACCGCTCCACACACACACACACACACACAGCGATCTTTCAACTCACAAAACTGAACGTGCAGAACGAGGCACAATTCGTTGTGACATCATAATTGTGTAAACGTAAAGGAATATCCAATGCCGCTGCGTTTTTTTGCTTATTCATGGACATCCCTCAGAAGAAAGAAATTTGCACCAATTACATTCAACTTTCCTAATTTGGCCAAATCCTGGTCTGCACAGGTCGCTTTTCGTGCTGCTCTGTAGTGTCTATTGTCAACCTGCGTCAGCAGGTTAATGCCGCTTGCGCGTCGTCGTCTGAGATGGGAACAAAGGGTGTTGTGTTAACAAAAATTTTGTGGTGGCGAGGTGTCATTTTTCAACGGTTGGGCAAATGCATGTCATCAACTTTTGCGTATCGCAAGTACCAGATAATCGTTCCCCTGAGACACTCCATTTCATCTATCTACGATGGTGGGCATCGGAAAATGTTGAAAGGTTTGGGGTTACCTGGGAACCAACGCCTTATGAACCCGATTCCACTGTCTGTAACCAACGTTGTAGTTAATAATTCTTTAGCAAAACTAATTTAATCAAGGTTTTTGCTCTGGGGAAGACCACATAAGTTTTTTTCCACTTGTATTCCTGACTTAGTTCATACTTAAAATCCTTATCGACGCAGATTAGATATGTGCAGTCCGTTTTTTGTCTCTAGTTTCGCCCTGACCAGAGATAATTGGAAGCAATGTACAAGTAATAAATGCTATTTTGAAGACTAAACTGAACACCCAGCCAAGTGTCTTTTGCAATCATCACTAATTTGATCCTGGATGTGAGGTAAAGGTCTTCTCATGATGTTTGAAATTTACCACTGCATCGCCCAATTCGGGCATTTTTCCAGATTGTTAAAAAAATGAGCATATGCGCTTTTGTCAAATTTTGCAAGTTTATAAAAATCTTTGTTTCAAGCAAAAAATGCAGTGAAGAAATGAACACCCTTTTTACTTTTGAAGACGCCACGTTCTGGAAATGTACAAGTCCGGTGGAATTGGCGATCTGGGAGCTCCGCGCTGGCAAATTGTTGTCTGCTTGTTTTTTGTTTACGCCACTCTCTATTTTTGTCTGTGGAAGGGTGTCAGGTCTTCCGGAAAGGTAAGAAACGAATATGCAAGAAGCTTAAAACATGCGCTTACTTTTTGGATGACTCTTTTTTGGAATGGCGTTTGCGAGAGCTGTGTATTGAAGTCCACGCATGAAGCATTCAACAGCTTTGAGTTAATGGCGTGCATACCGTAATTTTGTTTGCTTCTTCAGCATAAAGGTAGGTCATATGATGTTTTCTACTCTTGTTTCACGAGTTTCAAGTAGCAAAGGCCAAAACCGCGTCACCAGATGAGTCGCAGTAATTCATGAGAAACATAAAACTTTGCTTCAAAGGTTAGACTTCGCATATGACGCAGACGTTTTGGTAAGTTCTTTTGAAATATTGCGACTTGCAGAAAATATACCAAATGCGCTTCGTGTTTGTAGATGAAATACAGGGACGATCGTATTATCACGTAAGTTTATAAGCCACATGCTTTCAGGCGGTTTGGGTGACAGCAACTTTCCCCTACGTTGTGTTGCTCATTTTGCTCGTTCGCGGTGCTACTCTTCCTGGCGCTTTGAATGGCATTCAATATTACTTACGACCGAAATGGGAGCAGTTGCTTCAACCAGGTGTCTGGATGGACGCGGCGACGCAGGTAACGCTCTGCATGGATTCAACACTGTTTATACCACGCTTTCTATTTGTGGAGCTGCTACGTATCGATGTAAGACTGTTTGAACATGCATTAAAAGGAAACAAGCTTGTTGGTCATGGTTCATTGAAAAGAGTGTCAATCACCATGTGCGCAGGTCTTGGCAGCACTAAAGACCGATAAAAATTCAAGTTCTCAAGTGGTTTTAAAATGCACTTGAACTAAGACCAGTCTTGACGACTGTAAGTGAAATATGAGAAGAGATCGGTATTTTACTGAAAAGTGCACCATTTCAACAGATGGGAATTTTTGTTTGTAAAAAATAAAAAGCAGGACACTTCCTCCAGCCAGTGCTGTGCGATTTTCTGGCGCGCCTTTGAAAAGTGCTCAATTACATTTATTTTCAGTCGGTTTTGCATTGCAGGAGATAGGTGCTGGATTTATAATTGGCTCCTAAAGCGCCATTCATGATGCTAAACCAAAAATATTTAACCTTTTCGGTAAAGCACCAAAACAATTATTGTTTAAAAAAAAGATTTATTTTCCTTAAATCAACATGTATCCGAATTAGTTATATACACATTGCCTTCTGTTAACACTACTGGGTATGGTAAAGAACTAGAAAATACTAGGATTACTTTGCTATGAACAAGGTTTTGCTATGGGAGCTATCAATAATTTTATATTAAACGTTTGGATTCTCTGTTTGTGTAATATTTGGTGATTTTAGCAAATGCATTGTATTACAAGTCAGAAACGCAATGAAAAATAAATCAACCTCAGGGAGCCTTTTACAATTGTTACGGGTTACAGGATGTTACAGCAGTGTTCGTTAGACTATGATACGTGTGTGTGGCAGAGAACCTATACAAGAGAAGATGATCGATTTGAAAAACTTCCAAAGCGAGCCCGAGTAAGCCTTGCGGTAACTCAGCTACTGACGGCTTCCCAGCCATCAGTAAACCGCACTCCATACCCTCAGATGGCCCCAATAAAAGGTGTGGCCGATACACTGCAACTAGACTCAGCTGGAGGGGTTGCTAGAGGGAGTGATATTTACCACCTGCATATCGGTTCCCCCACACCTAAACGATTTATTTTGCATGGCTGAAGAGCTGAGTTTACACTTAAAAGTGACTATTTGATCCACAACTGGAAGTGGCGTAACTACAAGTTTTATAGCCAGGGGTAAACTTAGCTGAAGGAGACCCATTGGCTACTGCAGGGGCCAGTGGCCCACTAACCAACAATCATAAAAAAAACTGAGAAATGATAGTGAATCCTGATGGGGAAGTCTATACTAAAACCCAAAATCACAGGAACACCCAACGAAAAACGAAAAAAACAACAACGCACGGAAAACCAAGAAAACTAAATACCGAAATGTAGGTCAAGTGTGTCCCCGGTTTTTACAATCAGCTTGCCGTAGGGGCAGTTCGCACCTCAGCCCGCGTCAGTTACCCCACGTGCCACCACTCTGGTTCTCTGGGCCTGCGTGGACCTGGGAATAATGATCGAACACCCCCAGTTGCAGTTTATCAGCATGGTCAGAAATCAACAACGAAGAATACAAGTTACTGTAGTGAAGGATGGTATTATGCTGATGCACTTCATGCAACAATTTGCCTAAATGCGGCAGAGAAAACGTCAGCTTCAGGAAAAAAAACTTTTAATGTTTCCTTTTTATGCTTCGCAGAGTGTTTTTGAAAAGAAATAATTGAAATGCTCTTACCACCAATGCAAGTCTTTGCAGTAAAACTACAAACGTAACTCCTACCTATCTCTCGTTGGAAACAATTTTTGTTGAACGCAGGTTTTGTTTTCGCTTGGACCAGGTTTCGGGACGCTGATCGCACTGTCAAGCTACAACTCGTTTCACAACAACTGCTACAGGTCAGTGCTCCGCTCGTTATCGTTTACGAACTTTGTCATTAAGTTTCTGCTGTGTTTGCATTGCACTCTGTACTAGCAACCGGAAATTTTTCTGAAGACCAAGCAGCTTTCTAAACTAAAGACTTTAAAGGGATTACGCACTAGTATTTTCAGAACGAAGCAATACGCGCGACGATTTGATCGGTGAAAACGTTTAGCTATGATTTTTTTGTCTTTTAGGCATAGATTCGGATGACAAGTGGAACAAGTAAATTTCTTACAAACCGAAACATTCCACGAATAACTGACTTTTTTAGTGTCTGTAAATCATTATTTCGACAGCTTTCGGAGAATTGTTGTAGAATTGGAACAGCAAATGGCGTGAGACGCAAAGATATAAAGCAACGATACAACTTGTGTAGCAACAAGAACAGCATTTTTCGAAGATATAAATTGTTTGTGCACTGGCATGCATTTCGAAATCGTTTCGTTTCGCTGGTATGTTGTGCACGATAAAGGTACGACGAAAGAAACCGCGCTTGTGGAAAGGAAAGCCTTGGCTCGTCCATTGTTTCTTCTCACCTTCACTTTTACCGCCATATGTTGTTTCGCAGGGACGCCTTCATTACAAGCGTGGTTAACTGCATGACGAGCTTCATGGCCGGCTTCGTTGTCTTCTCAGTGATGGGTTACATGGCGCACATTCTGCACAAAGAGAACATAGAAGACGTAACTACTCCAGGTTTGAAAGTTCACCGTGACCTTCTTGCAATAAAAATCGGAAGTGTTTTGACTTACTCAGTATTTCTCAATGCTGCCGCGGTGTGCAAAGAATTTAACGAAAAGGGTTTTCACCAGCAAGATTTGACAATTAAATAACTACAGCATATAACAATTTTCGGATTATTATAAGCAATTTTTGGATGGTTTAATCCGATGATAACATAATGTTGAGAATATATCTTTTTCAGGCAAAGCAAAATGGAAAATTCAACTTAAAGAAGCTAATTGTTCTCTTTTTCCCTTCAGATCAATGAGCCAGACGATATTAATCAGAAGCAATCGCTTCTTATTTGCTTTTGTAACACGATCAGTTTTATTCACTTAAAAATCAAAGCCAAATGAAAAAAATCATTATTTAAGGCCAAAATAAACCACACTTGAAAAGTCATTTCCAAACTGAATCCTACCCAACAGATGTGAATATAACAAAATCATGTTGTTCAAACTGAGTTTTTACGTTGCACTTCTTGTGCTCTAACAAAATTTGCGTTACTATTTTAGGCATGGGTCTGCTTTTCGTCGTATACGGTCAAGCGTTGACAACTTTCAACGGTTCAGTTTTCTTTTCCATAATCTTCTTCATCATGATGATTACGCTCGGTCTTGACAGTTCGGTAAGCGGACGAAAACGCACTTTTGCAGCATGTTCTATTTAATGATTTTTCTTGCTTCTTACAAAATGTAGGAAGGTCTGAAACTACGTGTTTGACAGAGTATTTAGGAAACTTTAGAAACGTTGGTTTCGCCTCAATCATGGTCTTGATAGATAGGTGCAAGTTGTGAGCCGGTAGAGCTAAATCGTTTTGGAAAGCAAGGTAGAAAGCGCCAAATAAAAATTGCCTACACATCACTGGTGGTCCATTTTTATAAAGCGCAATAATTGCTTGGGGCGAACCGCACATACTTATTGCCTGACAGACGTTCCACTGCCTCTTAAGCAGTGATGGACATATTGCCAAGATTGGCGGACATATCAGAAGAAAAACATCTCCTGCGTGCTTGCGCCGTCAAACTTCATAAAATCCTTTGCAAAATAACAACTTTACTCCGGAAAAGAACAAGTGTTTTTTTGTACAGTTCGGTGGTTTGGAAGCCGTGATCACAGGTTTCTTGGACGAGTTTCCTGACAAGCTGGGAAAGCATCGCGAGAAGTTTGTTCTCGTTTTTCTGACCATCAGTTTCCTTCTCGCTTTGTCGTCGACCACCTATGGTGGCATCTACTTGATCACCCTACTCGAGATGTACGCCACGGGAGCGGCCATCATGACAGTCGTGCTGGTCGAAGCACTTGCAGTCGGTTGGTTTTACGGTAAGAGTTAAAGTCTCAGTTCTTTCTGTTTCTTAAGAAATTTTTCTGTTTCCTAGAATCACTGGATTTCAACACTTAATGACAAATGTTTATTTTCCTCTCGATTCGTCGTCAAAAATTTGTAATTGATTAACCTGAGGAGAGAACACACAAATTGGAACTTCCGCCTTGAAATGTGACGGCCAGACGTGACGTCACATGAACCATCGAAGCAAGAGGCACCACGAACGGAAAGCGCGTTGAGAATAGAATCAATAGGACCATGTGGCAATGAAATGGTAATAGGGTGATCTTATCGGGTTAGCTCCATTGCTTCATGATGCCTTGCGTACTGGCTGTTTTCCAGTATTGAATTGCAACCCACCAACGAACCGTGAAAGAAGTGCTAATTTCGATCAGTCATTGCCGATGTATATGCGCAATGAAAACGCAACCCAAGATTTATTGATTCATTTGTGTTGAGCTGATGTGCGGCATGTGTCTTTATTTAATTTTTTTATGTTGTTAGAAATATAATTTATTGCGTGTATTATTTACTCACCAGGACGATCGTAATATTGGTATTAAAAAAAAACAATCAGAAAAAATATCTACACAAACAATCCCAAATGGAGTCACAAAGAAATGCAGCATATATCAAAAATAGAAAAAACGTAATAGACATCAACATAACACAGATGACGGTGAGCGAGCAATGGGTGAAGAGATGAGGCATGTACAGATGAGCAGGTGAGGCAAGCACATACAGGGTGTTTCACAATTGTTGAAACAAAGCGATTGGGCACAAATCCAGGATTTTAAATGATACCACAATGATGATTACATTTATTGAAAGGTG
>JGI24022J15233_10000761_pt1 | contig 23059 bp, 17 predicted proteins | sample Ectturendosymbi2_FD_15233 | JGI IMG/M metagenome (IMG submission 15233)
CTGAGCACTTTTGATATCTTGTTCGTCCGCCGCCTGTCACGTGACACTAACACACGACAAGTGTGTGCTAGGCTGCATTACACTTGCTAGTAAAATACTGAACCTAAACCTTAAACCCTAACCTAAAACTAACACCTAATCCTAAATTAGGGGTTCCCAAAGCGGGGTACATGTACCTCTATGCTAGTAGGGGTACATTTGCCTATCTGAAGGGGTACATTTGAGGTTAGCAATAGAAGGGAAAAATGTGTTTACATGTTATTCATTTCCAAATATTTATACATACATCANTGAATATTATTTTCAAAATCATTATATGCTTATTGGTAAATACATTCTTGTTATTTTCCACAGCCTTTTTGTCATAAGAAATTTTAGGGGTACATGCTCTTTTATCGAAATGCTGAAGGGGTGCATGGCCAGAGAAAGTTTGATAACACTTTTCCTAAACCTAAACTGAGTCCCGTCTCCTGGGGGTGGCTTTGGCTTGGTGGGCTTAGTCCCCCAAAACAAAGTTCTAAACCCCAAATTGAAACATGAAACACTATAAATCAGTGGAGTTTTTGTCAATTTTTAGATTGTCAAGCCACCCCGCACAAACGCAAAGCCCCGCGCGGAAACGCAAGGTTCCCCTACTGAAAACTCTCTGGCGACGGTTCTTCCTAAACCTCGGCGACAGCGACAGACTATAAATGAAAGTGTTTGTTGCTTTGATTGATTCATAACATGGTTCACTGGTTTGCATGGAAACAAGTGAAACAGAACATTAGCAGAACAGTAAAATGGAGAGAACAGCAGCAAAACATTTCCTTGTTAGATTTGGAAACTTTGCAAAAACAAAAATTTTCGCCTAATTGGCGAGCAGACCTCAGCGGCTCGGAATGACGTCACTGCTAAAAAAATTGTTAGCAGACTGTTTCAAAACCTTTAGCGGACTGCCCGTAGACTGGACTGTTAGCGGCCCGTGTCATCTCTAAATTGAATGTTGTCCAGGTAAAGTTTCGGAGCCAAACGATGCTCTGTTTGAAAACAGTGATGTTCACCATGAGAGATATTTTTTATTATAAAAGTTTGAAAAATCACTTGAAAAGAAAAAGTTTTGACGGGTTTAGTTTTTACTGTTCTGGTTGAGATATCTCACTTTTTCACTCAAACATCCCAGTTTCTCACTGTTGAGATAATAAAGAACTAAGCTACAGAAACTTCCGCGTAAGAGTTAATGGGGTAGCCTTCAACCACACACAGCAGATCAACGCAGACAATGTGCCTCCACACCTTTGTTGTACATAAAAATGGCTTAATGTCTATTAGATTCTGAATTTATTTTTTTTGGTCAGTTTTAGCAATGACAAATCAATTTGCACTCATTTAATTTTGGCAATCAACTCATGGCGAATGATTTCGGAGAGGCATTATCTCATGACAGTTTGATGTGATAGCGGAGGCATTGCAACCTGCTTGAACGGAGAAGCCCGCACACAATTACAAATTATCCGCAAGTCCGAAGTAGTTTCGAGTTGCTTTTAATGCTACCTCTAGATTATCTGGGACAGCAGACCCTTTCACATTACCCCAAAGCATACACCGAAACATATCCTTGATAGAATGCATTTTGTAATAAAAACCAGATCGCTTTGTCTGTCACAATTTACTTTATTTATAAAATAATCATGTTTTAATACAGGCTAATTTGATAAAAAGGTTCCTGGCTCGGCGTTTACGCTACAGATGCTGAGCAAAGCAAGCAAAATTATGCCTAACTGAAACGCCTTCTCTGGGCGGTGTCAGACATGCACTCAAGGACTTGTGTGATAAATCGTGTAAAGGCATTACTTGTTCTGTCGTGGACAGTTTTCGCAAAATAATTTATTGCTGGTAGTTTCTAGGGCCTGCTGCGTAAATCTTCTTAGAAGGAAAGACAGACAAAGATGCGTTGAGCTCAAGGGCGAACGCAAGGCGGGGTTGGGGTTTTCCCCACCCCTTGAGCTTGATATTTTACAAAAACTTTATTACCTGCGCAAAGGAAATTAATTGTTTTCGCATAATTTTTGCTTGTTAATTTGTCGACTTAATGCAAATACCACGGAATGAATTTGCATGCAAATTTCAGCGAACATTATAAATGGGCCAAAAAGTAATAATCAGATTTCGGGGGAATCTGCGTTATCGTCTGTGTCCAGAAACCACCTCACCACTTTTTGCAGACCTTTCGACCACTACGCATCTTTAAGATTGTGCTCCGCGATAGTTCACTTTATCCGAAACAATTGCCTTTATTTTGTCTGCTAAGGCTGATCAGCGCAGGTGCTGACCGCACTGGCTGCATTACCAATTTCTGTGACATGACAAAACTGTTGCACGAGCTCAAAAACCGCAGTTGTTAACATAGAAGCATTCAGGCATTTGGTCATGTCTCAGCATGGAAAAAGGAAAACTAAAAGTGTGCTGGTCTTCTATAAATAACAAAAAATTGAGAGTTTACTTGCGTGCTTTATGCGCATTTTCAATTCTTGTGTAGTTTAGCAAGATTCGATCTTGAAAACCGGGGTGTGCGCCAGCCAGTCCAGCCGCACTTTTTCTATGCTCAACTGTTCGAATTCGACCAGACATTATAGCGCAGACTCATTTTGCAGTTGTAAATTGCTGACGCACTTATGAGTGTGTTTTACTCCCCTATTTTAACGCGCAGCCTGATATTTTTGCAGTTACGAACTGCAGTGTCGTAGCGTTGAGTTTGTTTTTCTCCGTTAACCCAAATTGGAGCGTTGGTCTTCATAGTGCAATGACACATAAAATAAGGGGAGTGGATGTAGAAAAATATGCATATTATGTCAACAAACTTCGCCAAAACGTTGGTTTGGAAACATGAATTTGACGTCAAATTGTGACGTCACAAACAGCACACACCAAATACAAATGACCACCATATGACCCTGAACGAAACCCCCTCATGGAAATTTTCTGCGTACGCCACTGGTTGAGCTGCAGCAGTTTCATACAGATCTCCATTGTCAGAACTCATGTCTGAGTGAAGATGCGTCGAAACTCGTCAGTCGTGCGTGGAACGCCGAGAGCTCAGTACAAATCCTTTTATTAATTTTTTTTACCAGAAGATATTGTTGGCATGGTTGATGCCCAATACACCGTATCGACAGCGTTTGTTTTTCTTGGTCCTTTAAATTCGTTGTCATTTTTACATTTCAATGGCTACCGGACTGTTCTCTATATTTCGTGTAATATTCAGTATGCAAAAGGAATTAGGTACATAATTGTTATATTGCAAAATATTAAAACGGCTTTAGTTGTTAACCTTTTCCTGAAATTGCAAAACATTTGACTCTGTTACACGATCAGCGATCAGATTTTTTCTATCTCGTTTCAAATTCCATTATTACAGTTAGGCTAGGTTTTGCACGATGAAGTTGTAAATCAGCCTAACCAAATGGGTATTCTCATTCAAAATAGTTTTAAAGTGTCCCTAGTATGGAGGTACAAATCTTATTTAAAAGTTTATCTTCTCCACAATATTGCAAACCTTTCGTCATAATTTTGCCTATAGGCCTAGGATAAACAAATATCTGTCAGAATTAATGACATAATAGACGACGATGACGACATTCACAGAGACAGTGAATTCATCAGAGCGGATGCTTTTGCAAACGTTTAGCATTTTTTTCATTTTTAAACTCAACAAAGAATTTTAAGGTTGCTTTATTTACATCTATTTGCGTTTATGAGTTTCTGGCTGCTACTTGTCAAACAAGGTTTTCGAATGTCAATATTTGCCAACAATGAGGATTTTAGGCTCACTGAGGTAAGCTGCCTTATAGTCTGCGATAGATGACGGTTCAACACGAAGTTTTTTTTATCTTTCACGCAATAGTTTATACTTTAAAAGTTAGCTATTTGATCAAGAGCTGATGATGCTTACGCACTAGGAGACATGTATACACCAGTGGTCGGCTCGGCACCTTTTCCCGAGTTGTGGGCCAAAAACAAACTCTGCAATGCATGGCTGGCCGTAATAATTTTCCACCAACAATTCCGTTCCTTTTGTTGTTGTTAGATCTTGGGAATTTATGGAATTTTAATCAGATTAACTCCTGATTTTCACAGTCCTTAACGAAAGCAGTAGCATAGCCAGCACAAAAATTGGGGGAGGCAAAAATTGAGGTGGTGGCAAAATGTTTGGTTTTAGGCGAAAAACGCTATTTTGTTTGGGATACCGCCTCTCAAAGCACAAAATGACTATGAATTCCAAAAATTTGGGAGGGTCATGGCCTCTCTGGCTTCCCTCTGGCTACGCCTACGAACGAAAGCCCAAAACGCGACATACAGTACATTTACTGTCCCATGCAGTTTCTCATAAGTAGTTCCTTGTAAGTATTCAACATAAAAAATTGCAAGGAGGGCAGATTCATAAAATATAAAGCCACTATAGGCGGGCCATACAGCTATTACAATTTGGTAAAAGGGCTGCGGGCCGGATGATTTGCTTGGCGGGCCGGATCCGACCCGCTGGCCGTAGGTTTCTGACCCCGGGTATACACTGATGCACAGTGTCTGATTCATGGTTGTGAAAGGATTCCTTGAGACAAATAGTTGAAAGTTAACTAGTTTACTATCCTGTTTGCATATTCATAGGAGATGGGGTGCAGGGGAAGCGGTTGCACCACACACATTACATTTCTGCGAAAAATTGATCAAAGCTAAATTTGAAGAAAATTTTAAATTCTCTTATAAATCTGACAGATTAACATAATTATCTCATTTGTGAAAACAAAACCTAAAGAACTGAAATTGCCATTATTGCTTGCTGTCCTTGAAAAATGCATGGAGCAGTAATTTCCTAATTCTATTGCTAGTTTGAAAAAAATTGTGCTGCGATGCAGGCCTGATTTAATTGTTGCCTCAGATCAACAGATAAACATAGATAAACTTTAAAATGGGACCTGTATCGCCACTTCAGGGACAATCTACGTTTGCGAATTCCACAACAGTCTGGATCAAGACGTCAGGTTAGTTCAGAGTTAAGGTGTTTGCTTTGACTTTCAGGCTATCTGTGAAATTTTGAATGGGGTTAATGTAAATGGGTAGGGCCACAATGCGGTTGAAGATCTGCAACAAATGTTTTTTCATTGAAGTTGCCACAATTAAGAGTCTTATCATTGTTGCAACAAGTGTACAGCATAGCCTTAAGGCTGGTTGAATTATTTGTTGCATTACAAATGTAAAACTAATCGAGAAAAACATTTTGGTTGCTCATTTTCGAGAGGCATTTGTGGGTCCGAGATCAACTTTTCTGCAAATTAGTTTTTGTGATACTTGGGGTACACTTTTGCTTAATTGTTTGTATATTTAGGATCTTGTGTCTTCTGACAATAAACCACTTAAAATTGTCATTCCCTTTGTTTTCACAATCTTTTAACATGTAACAAGAAATAGCGGTCAACAAAGATAAAACATTTTTCTTCACAAATGTCAAGTTTCCCATCACACATTTCCGCATAAATGGCTGCAGACGAATGACCAATGTGCTGCCATGAGGCCAATACCATTTCGTTACAGTTAAAGTAGCACAGAATGATAGCATCATATGTTGTGTCTTCTGGGTGCCTCCAATACAGGGTAATCATGAATCTGCCAGTGTGGAAAACGCTGACGGTTTGTAAACACGCGTCATTTTCTAGAAACGCCAAAAGCTCCTGGACCGTAGTGATCTTTCTGTAACAAGGCAATAAATCAGGCAACGAATATTTATACTGCTTTTTCTAAAATCGAATGAAAACAAGGCACATCTGACGCACTACGATAAGGCGGCGTTCAAAGATTTTGCTCACTGATCTGACACAGCAGCCTATATCGCAGCGCTTTTGTGACGACGTAGAGTAATCAAAGGTGGCGTCATTGTCTTCCAACTTCGTTTTCCTGTGCTTTGATGCGGTCGCTCATTGTAACATTCAAATATTTGCAACTGGATTAAGGCTTATTACCACAAGGGCCTACGCAAGTCCGCTGAATGCAGGGCTTGTAAGCGAGTTAAACAGAAGTGTGAAAAAAGTATTGAAACATTTTCCACCGACAGCAACGCTTTCACTCCATCAATCATTCGGGAGGACATTAGCACAAAAATGTGGTAACTGAGTACAAAAGCCTCGCTATTCTCAAGTAAACAGTACACCATGTATATCAAGCTTCCTGTTGAGCCTCTTTTACCCATTTTATGACAACAGAAAAAGATCGTTGATATCCACAGTGCAAAGACAGTGCTACTAGGTTTTAATAATATAAAGGATTAGTGTAGGTCAGAATGCGTTCCAGCGAAAAGCCTTACCAGTCTTGCAAACCGAAACTTGATTCGTGGCAAAGCCACCTGTTAGAGAAAAACACATGTTGCAGTTTTTTTATGAATCAGGTGAATCACTGCAGTATTTTGTTGAGTTACCGGTGAGATTTTTGGATGTAATTGGCTAGTATTTCAAATGTTTTTTTTTCTAATGTGGACTTAATTCCACTGTAATCACGAAAACAAAATCATCTGTGAAGTTTTAAAGGTACTTGTATACAATTCAGTTCTAACCTCAACTTTTGCCCATAGTTTTTTTTGTTCAGCAGCTCCTTAGCACAGGATACCTATCAAAAAAGAAAAAATTGAATTGATGGATACAAACGGATTGAGACGCACTCGGATTATAACACTCCACTGGCAGATGTTCAAAGGGGTCTGCAAATGGTTTTTGATACTTTTGAAATTTGAAACGATGTTAAGGATATTGACGCCATAGATTCAATATCACTCAAATGAAATAGGAAAGTACGTAAGTATAAAAATCATGCAAAGGTACACTTTCATTGATAAAATNCGTAACCACTGTAGCGTTGAAAACAGAACGGTGTTTCTGATACAGTACATACAATAAATAGCAGGTAAATTGACAAGAAAAAAAGGCACTGTGATGCTAGGAAATTGCTGTAGGTATTTTTTACACTGACGACCAGCACCTGCTGAAGAAAAAGTGCAGCCAGTATCAACGAGAAAAGCCATAGGGAAGAGCCTCGCTTCTTGCGCGTCAAACAAACACTACAACGCCACAAAAGCGAGAAGGTTTTGCTAAAGCTTTAGCTTACATTGGGCCGGGTCTCTTTTCCTAATCAAAAACGAGCTAATGAATTTACACGTACACCCCTGAAGAAGTTGCACCCTAAAGATAAGTTGCCACACGCCAGATTCAATCATAAAATGGAGAGGGAATGTACAAGCACTGTTGCTATGAAACCGAAAGACTGAAATGGTTTGAGCTGAATGCTCGACGTCAGGATTACCTAACCCTTTCTTCTTCAATGATTTACTTCAAATTTTGCGAGGATGTATACTTGCAAGTCTTTGAAGACATGTCTGCATGCACTGCGTCTCGCTTTCGCTAGTTTCTATCATTTCCTGAGGTTGGCATGTAACAGGTGTTCCTGCAACTGCTGCGGTCATCCAGCTTATCATCTTAAAATGAAAGCAAGTAGCAGACTTGAAGTACTTTCTGGCTTTCTTGAAAGCAACCACGCATTTAGTGGCAGATGAGAATACCCACTCCCCGTCCTTCAGGAACACGGCAGCTGAACTCCACTGTGAAGGGCTGCCGAGATGAAACAAATTGAACAGCTGGACCGAAACGTGCATTGCGTAAAAAGTACACCTTCTTTCAGCAGGTGTCCTACGCAAAAACAGCTGAAGCAGAGTTTTCAAAGGTTTTTAACTCTAATATTAGTGCGAGATATATCAATGTTCTGCTGCTCAAGGTGTTTTGACAGTCTCTTGGGCATTTATTCCACCTTCTTTGCGATGACCATGAATTAACCTCTATAGCTTTTGCCAAGTAGTTTTTGTCACGAAATACACTTAACAAATGCAATTCTTTCCACAACCAACAAAATATGTGCATCCCTTGTTTGTAGACTCAGAAAAATACAACAGAGCATTGTAATTTGCACACTGCTGACTTCTATTTCGGACAAAAGTTTGCTCCCACCATCCACGGGCGATTGCTGATACTGAGCGCTTTAGAGCATTTAAGAAAAAAATTATTTCCATCAACTCAAAAGGGACGGAACCAGCAGACCGGCAGTAAAGTCGAAGTCCTGTAAATTCTTTCCACCTGTTGGTCATCCCACCTGACGCAGTTCATGCAAGGATGAATGCTTACTGTCATCAACGCACAAAGCACGAACACAGTGTACGTTGTAAACGAACTTTGCCGCAAGCAGAAGCGACCGCCTTCGTTTCACGCGCGGCGGGTTCTCTCTTCCTGTCCCACCCACGTTGTGGGGCCAGCAGCTTCGTTCCGCACGGCCGTGTGTTATCTTTTAACGGTTTAGGTGTTTTGCAGGAGCCAAAAGTGCGAGATCAAACGCTGGCCCAGCGTCACCTGTGCGCGAACGACTTTCATTCATTCACCGTGCTTCTTCCTCGCAACGTTGCTCAATAAAAAGAAGCTTTTGAACTGTCTCCGAAACCGAACCAAAAATGCTTTGTGTTGAACTGCACGATCATAGATTGTTTTCGTCGCAAGCCACTCAACCGCAACAGGAAAAGGACAACTTGGACGAACGGATACAACAAACCGCTTCGCAATGCTGCTGACGGCGCACCAGTGCAAATAGCTATGCCCCGCTGCTTTACTTATATTTGCACGTGCAGTGGCGGGATGGATTTTTGTCCACACGTTTGTACCGGGCAGGTCTGCTCTTTATTTCAGCAGTGAATACAATGAGGCATACTGCAACAGTTATTGAGCAGCAGAGTTGTTTATGGCAGGTAGTTTCCGGTCTGGTGGCTTCACTATAACGTGGTCAGATATGTTGCAACCCGCTCTGATAGTTCACTCCAGTAAGAAATTTGGCATTTGCTTTGTGGTGTCGCAGAGCTATTAAAGGTTGCTAGAGGTATCTGTGTGTGTTCAAAGAGAATAAAACATGAATGACTGCCATGAAAATGCAAGTGCAAAACAAAATTAGAGGTTGGCAAATATTTCTATTTACGTTTGGCTCATGAACTCCAATGCGCAATAACATGAAAATTGAAGTTCAATATCCATTCATAACCATGGAGTTGGTTGAGCTGGCTTCATAAAAGTTACTATCATGTTTATGCTCATAAGAAAAATTACGGATTTTAAAGGAAAACTTCGATCTTACGATGAACAATTTAATTGCCCTTTTAAGCAAAATGACTTAGTGAATAAATGTTATTTATTTAGGTGTTTCTAGTCCAAAAACATTTTCATCAATATCCAATCATTTCAAAAGCAGTAGAACACCCGAATTCGGTAATGTATTTAAAAAGATGTTTGCTATATACCTTAGCCAATCTTGATGATGGCTCTCCACGCCTGCAGAGGGCAGTAAAGAAAGTGCAGAAAATGTCGAAGATACTTTTGGCTCCGCTGGTTTGCAAAGAGCATTTGCTTTAATACTTCATAACAGCGTCCGAATTAATATTCTATTGCGTTTCCATGACAGTATGCCAACGTCAATACAAATGTACGGCAGGTTTTCTCGTACCATGGACAGGCAAAGTTTTCCTTGATCACTGTTTGGCGAGGTAATAATTTAGGAATGAAAACCATAGCGAAAAGATCAGTTCCTCATGTGATTCCACGCAACATTGGTCATGCGTTGAATATTAGCGAGTAAACAATAATTTGCGATAGTTGCTCAGACGTACAAGACAATTTATCTTAAGCAATCGTAGTTGCTTGAATTCCGATAAAAACCCTTGTTATACATTGTTTACAGCGAAAGTCTTGGTTGAGGCAGGGAAATGTTACGTGGCTGCAAGGTCTACTTCAGCTGTGCGCAACCATGCGATTAGTGGTGCGGTTCAACTTAAGTTCGCAATTTGTAGGGGGCTTTCCACGTGAACTTAGCCAAATGTTTGAGATTAACAGAGTTGTGGAATGGTGCACTTTCATTTATAAACCTGTTTGGTGGGCGAAAAACACTTTAATCAACGTTTGGGAAAACACAAAACAAAAAATGCGGTTTCAACGCTCCAAGCAAATCTTTATTTGTTTCCTACACTTCGCTGAAATTCTGTTTTGCAAGAATGGAGTGCTATCACTAACGCATAAAGCGCGAAGTAGTTTATAGCAGTTATGGTCTGTAGCCTTCCCGACCACCGATATAGTCGTTGGATGAGTGTGGTCAATTGAATCAAACTATCCCAACAAAAGTGTCAGGCATTTTGGAAAAATATGAGCTAAAGCCATTTTTTGATCTTTTCAATTTTACGGAAAATTTTAAACCCATGATTTTAACTGCTCTGAGCTGCAGATATTGAGAATAAAAAATTATTGAAGCACCACATGAAAAAGTTCGTTTAAGTCTGCGAATCTACCACCGAAAGTGTTGCCTGATGCCACTGAAACGTTTTTCAAAGTATCTACTCTTTGTGTGATGTCAAGCGGCTTGGATCTCGTCAGTGGCTATGCTTAATTGTCTCCACCATGAAACACAACACTATCGAGAGATTAACGTTGGCATGCAACATATTAGACATGCAAAGAAAAGGGAACAGGTGGTTCAAGAAAGTCATAACGGAGGTGGGTCAAAACTGCTTTTCTGGAAGCGAGCACCTCTACATGTGATGGCAAACACATCACTATGAATTTTTGCAAACGTTGAATATGGTATCGCTTGTTTGCACAATTTTGCACAATCAAGTTGGCCATATTAGGTGTGAAATAAATGGAAGTCGTTTGATCTAATGATAACCACAGGGATGACCGCAGCTACTTTAGGTTTGTTTTCAGCGCCATCGGGTGCGGGAAGCGTTTGCATTATAGAGCTGAATGTTGAAATTCCCTTCCGAATACCTGCCCTAGAATCGCTCCAGCGATTTCAAAAAACACCAGAAAAATGCCGTGCTTTTCTATTCCAAGGGTACAGTTGAGCTCTTTCAAAATCGGACTTAATCACAGCATTGTCGGTCAGTTTTTTAAAGCTTTTTGGCAGCAAGCGAGCAACACTAATTTTACCCTTGCCCAATCACTAACCAAACTCACAGTAAATCCTCTAATGACTAGTCGTGGTTTGGTCAGCCATTCGTTTCTCCGAGCTAAAAGGTTGTTACAATCGCTCCTTCCGGCAGTGATGAAAAGTGTGCCGAAACTACTTCGCAATCTATTGCTGCAAGTGAAAAAACTTGCGGATATTTTGCAAACAATGTATTCATTAGAGTTAGACCAAATGTCAGCTGCTTGTCAGTTACAGCAGAGTAAACGCGTCAACCCAGAAGGCTGCAGTTGGGCGCTACGGAAAACCATCCAGTCTCTGGGTTTGATGAGTATACGAGTGCATTGTAGCGTTTAGTCGACGTCATCTATTCGTGCAAGCGATTCTACGCTTCTTACAGCTGTGAACCCAGCTCGCGTGCAGATCCAAGCTTAGACGCCACAGGTGGCCTGGATGTTTGCATGGTTTTGGCATCGATATTGGTAGTGGTGAAGGTTGTTGTGGACACGTTCTGAAGACTATTACGTAAGCAATTGAGGAAGATGTTTCTCATAGGTAAAGTCAAAGTGAAGATGACTTTTCCGAGAGTGACAGGACAGCGAGCTATACGTTCTATCGTGAAAACACAACCAACCCGCGATGTAAATGTTGTAATGGAGTGGCACCAAGTGTGATCTATGTGCCGTTTGTCTTTCAACAACTTTCAAGGAGCCCAAACCTCTTCGATCTGATTTTGCGCTCAGTTCTTCAGCGTTGTGCTTGGATTCGAGGCAAAAGCGAGGAATGTATCATTGTTGCACTTAAATCGTGCGTACATGCAGGCCTCAGAAACTGTTAGCGTAGATTTTGTGCCTAACGATTCTACATCCCTGATGATCTTTTCTCAAACGCTTCATCGCAAACATTTATGTCCACCTTAACTGCGTTCTTAGTCCAGGTATTTGTTTTTAACAATAACTTTTTGAATGTTGATTTCGGATGCGGCCGACGGAGGCGCTTGTGATCCTTCAGCGTTTTCTTGTAATACCAAAAGTGGCAAGTGCAAGCAATATTACGCACAATGAAACAGGCACCTTAACCAAACGCATGTTCTCAATCCTGCAAAACTCTTGCCACCTTCACTCACGGTTCACCGACAATGTAATGAAGTCGAAAAGCAGTATCCTCTTTTTCCTGATGTTATATGTGAAGTTCTGTTTGATTTTGAAGTTTAACTTTAAAAACACAGTGTAGATGGCCAGTGGCCACAGCTTGGGGGAAAAATTAAGAAAGCAAAGACTCAAGAGAATATGACTGAACATTGGTGAAACACTACCGTGCGTTATAATTTGTCAGTTTCATTATTAAGTTTTGAAATAAATCTATAAGAAAGGAAATCAAAACTACACTCGATNACAGAAACTTGTGTGATACGAGTTGGAGATATGAATTCTAATTTAGGTGAACAGGCTATTACGCGTGTAATGACGCAGATCTTCTAACGTGTAAAGGTGTAAATGTTTATTATTGAGAATGTTCATAACTGTATCTTTGGGTAAATTTCTTTATTAATGACCCAAATTGCAGCGGAAAAACACTCTTTATGATCACAGGCGTCTCTGGTTGGAAGCAGAAGCGCAGTTTCTCACGCTCTCCTTACAGTGCGTGAGCGACGGTCGAAAATTGCTCGGCAATTCCATGCTTGTAGCAGGGGCTTACTGAGGGAGACACGTTGACTGTAAATCTGGCTTCTGAAGACCATTTACAACCTTAGCAGGCATACTTCCGCGCACCGCAGATCACATAACTGACTTGCACAGTCCGGTTGGTTGATGCGGCCTCGCTTCATCATTTCGCGTCACGAACCGGCAACAAAACCTTCGTAATCTAATGTGTGTAAGACGGCGAAGCTGAAACTATTTTGCCGCGCATTTACGAGGAATTTGCCGTTTTTAAAGGAGTGCGCCGCATATTATTTTGGCGCGATACGAATCAAAATGCAGATCGATATGTTGCGCAGCACCTGTTACGAACAACTGTAACACGATCACCGCTGGACTGTAGTGATAAAATCGGGGGCCTAGAAAAGACCCCGCAAATATTTCTACTGCTTGGAAAAAAACAATCGAACCACTGCGTTTTGTCAAACACGTCTCAACACTCATTGCACTTGTTCTCTTCACTTCAAACAAATTATTGTGCTCTTTAACAAAATATGAAATGCACTGCAAAGACAGACAAACGGTGTGGCTGCACAAAGGTAGACAGAGCGGACAACAAGAATGCGTCCTCGGTTTAGCGTGACAGAAAGAGTGGTGCTGCAAGAAAAATGTGCAATTACCTTAACCTGCTTGTGAGGACAAAACAGTTGTTTTCAAGCTAAGAAGTCTGTTGAAATCAGCAGTTTGACAAAGAAAACTTGTGCAATTTCTTACTTTAGAGGTTCAGAAGATAATGTCAATTCAGTACCATTGAATCTGATTGTTAGTTCCTGCGTTGGTATGGTACACTTATCGGCTTACTCCAGTTGCTTGTTTGTGGGTATTTTAAAGAATAGTTGCTACAATATCGAAAATACACTTCAGCTTATCGTTAGAACTACAAGTCTCAGAAGAGTTTTCAATTACTCAAGTCATATGCCATTGCGTTCAAGAGTTCTATTTTTTCACAGCATGTTAGGCGGACGTGAATCAGTTGCACTTGCAATATCATTTGCATAAAGTAAATTTGAGCAGCATGTCTTCACCCATGTATTATCAGTTTCCTTAGGAGACCAAACAAATAAACGAACAATCAAACACAATATATGGAAAACTTCAATGATGCAACCTTCAAGACATACGGACTAATCCAAAATGTAGATAATTTCAATAGTTTGTTAATCGTTATAGAATTTAATCCGGATGGATAAGCCGCGTAAAAACACAAGAATAACAAAACTGTACATGGGAGTAATTTGCCGGGATGTTCCAATGTTCCAAAAGACTTATGAAGCAACAGGAACTCAGCCATCTCCTGCTTGTTTCGGTATAGTATGTAATTATGTTTTTCAGATGCTTCTCTTGTGTAGCTGCCAACTTTTCCTAACCACGAGCACGTTTAAGGCACGTCGAGTGCGCGCTCTTTGGTTCCGATGCGAATTACACGGGTTTAGGACGATTTCTGAAGGGCCTAGAAGAGCATCGATATTTGGGGGTGAATAATGAAGTGGGTTCGCTGCGCTCGGCTGGCGGCGAGACGTAGAGAAAGCTTCAGCATTTAGATTCTATCGTGCTAGAGACTGCAGAACTATACAAATTCGTGTACGCAAGGGCTAAATATTCCTCTAGATAGGAACATGCAGATAGATTCCTGTCAAGACAACAGAAATCTTCGTATCATAACTTGGTAAACACTTTTACTAAATGGTGTTAGATAAACAAAATGAGTCAAATGGGAAAGCTAGTCGTAAGCACACCGAGAAAACTGTAAATGCAAGGTAACTACTGGCGCTACCAGGGTGTTCTGCGTGAACTACTGTTTATGAAGTTTTAGAATAGGAGCTGTGGAAAAAGTTTTGTAAACCATTAGTGAAAGCTGAAACCAACGTTAAAAAAATAATTAAAATGGGGTTTAGCTCAAGTCAACTCCAATGACGTGTGTGTATTTTCTATTCAAACAATGGCTAAACAATTTTGTGAAAGATAGCCTTTCGCTTTGCATAGTTTGACATTATAATGCGATTCTGTTTTTTCGGCTATAGTATCAGTTGCCGACACAGCTAGGATATCTTCGAGCAGCCACTAACAGTGAAGTACAGGATTTCGTTAACAAACGGAGCAAAATCACGTGATTCTAAGCTATACGACAGTTACCAGACAAAGCCCTTTAACTTTTGAGCAAGTGAAGCGCTGTAACCGCAGAGACCAGCAAAAATCATGCCACATCATTCAAAACATTTGTCTAAATGCGATAAAAGTAGGGATAACGATGCAGACGTCATGACGAAGTAAGGGGGCGGCTACAGGGTTTTGTTGTAGCATGTGCTGCAGTACGACTCTTAGCTGGATTAGAACGGAGCATTGACTGTCTAACTTCATTCTGGTGTTGCGTGGACGTGATGTTCGTAGCAATTTCCACACTTTCGTGTGCGTCGGTTAGCATCAAATTCTCACCAGGTAATAACACTGTCTAACCTTTGATGTCGACAGTCAAAGAATGTCAGGTCATGCTGAATGAATCATGACATCACGCTAACAGCTCACCTCGCCACATCAAAAGCGGTGGCTATGACAACTTTCAAGCTTTATCTGGGGTTATAAGAACTACCCTGACAGCGTTTCAAGTGCTTTTCCGTCGCAGAAAATGCTACCGTAGAATAAGTTGGTCGGTAAACGCATTTGCGATTTCGCAACGTCCGAAATTAGACCTGAATGTGACGCATGATCCAAGATATAGTATAGCCAACTTGAAAATATAGAAAAATGTCAAAGTCCGAATTGTGATTTTTCTGCGAGACGATCTACGTTTGTGAAATGAAATAAGGCACTTAATTCGTCATAATCTCTATAGTGGTACCGTGACTACCTCTCGATGAGAATATTTTTACTTCATTTTACGAGAAAAGTGTACCGATAGGTTATCGGAAAGTGAATAACTGTATAAAACTGAACAGTTCGGTCACAGACAGATCAGCAAAAGTCCCATTACCAAACCAAGTATTGCGATGTTTATCGGCGATCACTTCGAGATAAACTGGGTGTCAAACTTTGCCCGTGCTCGCACTAGGGAGTCTAGGGCGAGGCACTGACCCATGCTACTCCTCGAGAGTTCTATATTTTAATCAATGCGTGTTTTTCGATTTTTCGCTTAAGAGACGAGCCATTAACGTTGATCCCCTCTTATCGACCACCTAAATTAGCCACAGGTTGCGCCACAGACATTTATTTCTATAACTTTGCAAAAACAGCTAACTCAATTCTGCACAAACAGCATATTGTTTTAGAGTATTTTGCTGGTCGCGTTGCCCTTGCCATTCAGGCTTGAGTCGCTGTCAACATACAGACAGCCATCTGCATCGAATCCTTGGCTAAATTTTGGCATACGTTCAGCAGACAAATGAGCGCGCGGCGCCGCGACGTTGTACGTGGTCTCCAAACGGCGCTGCCATGACACCCATTATCGTGTTCAGTTTCCAGACAAACAATTTCTCCTTCTTAGTTATTACGACCGTATATTATTACTTTTAACCCGTTTCCATGGCGTCTCGGATCAAAATTTTTGTCGATGCAACCGAAAAAGTCTGTATAGTCCGCCTCTGCAAGCTGACGATCATGAAACATGACACAGCGGAAGAAAAAGTTGAAAGCAAAGTCGAGAAGATAAACGTACTTAAAGTATTTAGCTCTACGGGACCACCGTAGCTCTGTTGCCACACGCGATCGTACCATTTGCAACAAATGGAGTGGTCGAGGCATAAGAAAAGAAACGGCCATTCTGTGGAGAGATAATTGTCTATGCGGTGATTAACTTCACCTTTTCACAAATGAGTCAAATCCGAACTGATCCTGAAAAAGCAAAACGTAAATGTGTTAGGTAGCCGTAAGCACACCTCATTGACCACCGTATTGTGGTTACCCAGAGCTAGTGACAAGGAGTCTAATGTGGTAACGTTCGTATGACGGTTTAATGCGTGTGTATTTTTCATAAACGGCAGAAAAGCCTTGCAGAAAGAACAAGAAAGGTATAATTGAGACGGAATTTGCTGTTCTGAAACATCAGCTCAAGACAAAAACGAGCGGCATAATATCCTTTATACTGTAAAGACGGCAAATGTCACTTTTTCTTCAGGACAACATCTTTGTCTAAGTTTTAGCGGAGAATTGACATCTACGTGACATTATTTTTATGGATTGGTATGGACCAGGTGCATAAGTTTCCCATAACCAGTAATAGATTGGAAATTTACATTGCCAGTAAGAAAAATAAGCACAGTGATCCTTGCCTGTTAGTTTCGGCAAAGAACGCCTGGACATGCATAACGAATGGTTACAGCAAGTTCAATGCAAAATATAGCGATGTTACGTATTTCAAAAAAATGCAGGTGTAGGCGGTTGGTCCTCATAGTTAAAGTCAGTTTTTCTTTTAGGGGCCGAATAAAACTTCCGTGTACATTTTTCAATCTTTGCAAGATTTCTTTTATAAAGGATCAAGAGCCTTATACGCTCGATCCTTCAGAAGCTAAAATTTTTTGGTCGTCAATGTTGAAAGTTTGGTCTGTTGCACGGTAGTTGGTTTCGGGCGAATTCAGATGAAACAGATAGCTGCAGCCTCGAATGCGTGCTCATTTTGTTACGCCGTAACCACAATATCCACAATTCATCTACGTTGCGGAGCGACGCCAAAAAAACAATGGCAAAGCGATGCGTCCCGCCGTGCCCTGCTCGCCGGCGGGTTTCTGTCGGATCAGTGATTCAAGTTCCAAAAGATCTTCGAATTCCTGCGAAATGGCAGTCAGCTAAAGAGCCGGAATATTTACTCGTTTGCAACGTTCAGGGTAGTAGAGGTGAGATGAATAGATTGTTACAAATGGTATCCAGCCTTTGCAAAACGCCACAGAGATGTTGTGTGTGACCTTACTACGTGTCAACTTCCGACACATGGTTACAATACGGTCAACTCTGCCCGATTTCTGCTTTTTTGTTATGAAGGTGCTTCACAAATCATAGAAGTTACAAAAGCAGTTTAACTCAAAATTTCTCTCATAATTTGCCGCTCATCTGCGTTTTTATCCTGATCAGTACTGTTTATGCAGTGTTTCAATATCTTTTGTTGAAATGCATTTTTCAACTTATAACAAATTTTTCAGATAAATGGTGCTTTTCTGTTGATTCTAAATGTTGTTGGATATCGTAACATATTGAGAATGTTTTCTGGCATAGATTGGTCAGCACAGGAAGCTCCGTACATTCCAGACAGCGAAACAGAAAGTTCGTGAAAATGCTTTTTCGTTTCAAACGCCAAGGCATGAAAGGTTTCCGGATTTCTCTGTTCGATTTAATCGACTGCCAGTATTGTAATTCAGGTTTGATGTTCATGGTATCTTTGCAATCAAATACGCGCTCGCTTCACTTGTCATGATGGGATGTAATGCGATGTAATTGGGCGACTGACTAGACCCGCAAACACTTCCCACGCACAAAGCTCGGTAGGGACCTTTGCTTGTTTATTCAGTTTATTTAAGCAGAATGATGGTAGCGGCAGGGGCTCCGCGTTTAGACAAGTGGAACGTGTAGCTACCTTCGATGTCAATAAAATGTCTGGTTAAAAAAGGTCAGTTTTGTTTCCTCATTTTGATTCACAGTGCTGTGCGTTGCAACTAATTACCGAAGGTTTATCAGATATCTGGCATGTATTTCTACAGGCAAGTTACACTTTGCAGTTGCTAGCATGCGCGAAGGGTGACAGTGATTGAGGGAAAAGTTGACGGCAAATGTATGGTCAAGTATTAACCACCAAGCGCTTACTGCCAAATGAGTCTATCATGCTAACTGGTTTGTATTTTCTTTTTGCAAGTTCATGAGTGGGACAAAGTGTGTCAATGGTCGAGGAAGTTTGGGAAGTGAATTTGAAACAGTTATATTTTTTATCGTTTAAAAGTGGTTTTCAATCGAAATTTTCTGTTAGAATCAATCGACTGAGAACTTCTTTGAATAGGAAATCCTTGGGTGACATCAGGTTGGTTCTATGTTTGCGACGATGCTCCAGAATAACAAGAATTTTCACTTGTAGTTCCATGTATCTGCGAAATTTTAAAAAATTTTTTATCAGTCTTGCCCTTTTCAATTTTCAATTTTTTGACGTAACACTCAAAATATTCTGTGAAAGTCTTAACTCGTTTGTTGTTTGTATTCTAATGGAACAGACGATACAAATAAAATTCAGATTTACAGTTCTGACTTGCAGTAAATTTAGTAGAACTGAGTCTGGATATTAACATAAGGTTCTTGTTGATTGCAGTTCAAGGAGTTATGGATGACACCAGAAACAAGCATAAAAACTGTTAAACTCATCCAAAGTTTTTGCAGAAAATTTATTTCATAAACTTTGTGAACTTTGTTAAAGCAAAATTTCTGTGGTGCGTTTTGCAGAGAGCAGGGAAGATTTATGCCAGTTGGGAAGATACAATGAAAAGTGGTCATTTTAGGCTGCGAAGCAAAACGCCGACTAACCTCCACCGTGACGAAGGCGCTTGTGTGCCGAGAAAAATTTGTACTCAGAGTTTAATTTCGCAAGCAGCAGTGATTAGCTGCGCAGAACAGGGTCTATCGCTGAGCGGAATGTGGAAATGCATATGCCACTGTGGGCAGGCTTGCTTACGAAAAGTCGACGTAATAAAATATCCGATTAGACCTGTGGACACAGAGGTTTGCGAATGTGCAAAAGCATCTTCTGCGCGATGTCAAGGTCGAATACCTCTATTGCACACCGAAATACTCGACAAATTGTGCGACGAACGCCAGCCCTTGCCTCGGTCAACTTTCGAACTTCCGCATCACAAGGCTTTTAAGAGGAATGGCATGGAGCAACAGAAGTGTGGCGTTGAAAAGAACGATACAAAACGCTGTCAGTGTGCAAGTGTGGATGCACACGATGCATGCCCGCATATAGGTGCTGCGCGACTATCCTCCACGTTCCCCAGCTCTTCGCTTGAAGCGACAGTTGCAGCTACAAATCCGGAAAGGAAGGTTTCGCTATCGCCTAATCATCGTTCTCTCCACCACAAACGACTTAAGCAGTTTTGCAACTTGTGGATTTACTTTCTTCTATGGCAAGAGATGTGAGTATATTCAAGTAGACATATATTGTGTTTCACGGACTTGCTAGTTAACTGGTGTAACGTTTCGGTGATACATCTTACTGGGAAAAAACTCAATCGAGCATAGCTGTTTTTAGGCGTTGTTTGGTATGTGATCAAGAGGTGAAGAATGCTACTATTGATCGAATGCATCATGGCAGTTAACGCACAGAACCATACCGATATAGTGGTTCTTCATCCAAAGCAGAGGTTCCCAAATGGGTCGTCGCGACGTATTGCGTCGTTTTGAGATTGCATGGGTGTCGCAAGCTTATTTTCGCAACCGCGATCCTAGGATTTTAGAAAAACCTGCACAAACCTAATCGACGTACGCGTGGAATGAGTCTGCAAGAGGTTTTAAACGCATTGTGTGCGTAGTGACATATTTAGCGAAACGCGCAAAATTAAGTAGCAATCTGTGAATATTTTTTATTCAGTGCGTCATTTGATTTTATGCATAGGGTTAGTACGTCGTGAGTTCATACAAGTTGAGAACCACTGATCTAAAGCATTTGTAGAGTTTATTGCTAAAATCTGAACAGACTCCTGAGACATACGTCTTGTGAATAGACATTTTTGAGAATACAAACATTTTTGCATAGCAATTCCCTTAAGAACATGTTGCATTAAAATGCCAGACGCACAAAACCAGCATTAGATATTTGTGAGCTGCCTAGGGAGGACCGTCTCCAACAATGTATGTGATCAGATCTATTCTCACTTCACAACAAACACTCCCTATTTCCTACGGAAATCAATATCGCCGGAGGGCGTCTTGCAATGGGTCAATACAAACCAGAAATGAAATGAACCTTGACCTGTTGGTTTTTGAAGGATGTTTCGTCTTGCGCTGCAATACCGTGGCTATGGCTGGCATTTGACTTTGGTTGCGCTTTCCTATTTGTGTTGTTGTAACGGAAAATGACCGAAAGGAGGTCGCGTCGAAGCAATAGCAGAAGCCCGCTGAGAAATTCGCTGCTGTTAACTGATCACAGGGAAGTTCAAGAGCGAATCACAATCATAGCTGCTTCACCACTCTCGCTATGGCTCCATTCAAACGGCAGACGTGCTAGAAGATGGTTGTTTCTGCGTACTGCGTTTACAAAATCTAGGTCAGGGGTCGGCAGCCTTTCCCTAGTCGCGGGCCAAAAACAAACTCTACAAGGTATGGCGGGCCGTGCTAATTTTCCAACAACAATTCGGTTCCATTTGCTGTTTGTGATGTTGTTAAAATTTAGGAATGTATGGAGTTTTAATCAGGTTTACTCCTGATTTTCACAGTTCGTGACGAACAGTGGCGTAGCCAGCCCAAAAATTTGGGAGGGGCCAAAATGCTTGATTTTAGGCGAATAACACTATTTTGTTTGGAAAAACGCCTCTCAAAGCACAACATGACTACATTTTCTAAAAATTTGGGGGGCTATGGCCCCTATGGCCCCTTCCTGGCTACGCCTATGGTGACGAAAGCCCAAAATACGACATACAATACATTTACAACACTGCGGTTTCACACAAGTATTTCCTCAGAAATACGCAACACAAGAAGTTGCAAGGAGGGCAGATTCATAAAATATAATAACACTAGGCGGGCCATAGAGTTACTGCAATTTGTAAAAGGGCTGCGGTCCGGATGATTTTGCTTGGGGGGCCGTAGGTTGCCGACCCCTGATCTAGGTCATACTAACCCAGGTCCGTAACCAGGGGGGTGCAGGGGGAGAAGCGCCCCCACAGAATTGTTCGTCCCCCCAAGAAAAATGTGTTGGACATAGTTCAAAACTATTGGACATAGTTTAAAAAATTTGGGCCCCTCTCAGAAAACTCTTTGCCCCACCTGGTGTCCCAAGCTGGTTACGGGCATGAACTAACCACTGTTTTACCATTATTTCGTGCACACTTTTAATAAGACGCCCGTCATTTAGCCCAGAAAAGCGTGCGTGCCTTTAAACGCGGTCGAACAAGTGTTATACCCTGCCTTCTAGGGTTGGTTGCTTTACTTCCTTACCTAAAAATTGTCTTGAATTTGCAGATTTTATAAAGCAAAGGGAGCTCTGCTCTGGTGCAGTATTTAACTAAAGAGCTGCAAAACGTTCAATTACAATTTAAATGTTTTTTTTCCTGAGAGTGAGTTTGTTTTACGTTTTTGCCATAATTTCATGACAAGCAACTTGTGATTTTCACGAAATGCCAGATTTCTTTTCTGTTGGGGCTTGGTAACCCTTAAGATAAATACAGTATAACCTGAAATAAAAAGTAAATTGTGTATAGATATTAAGAATCCATCCGAAAGTAAACGGTTGGAGAAGAGCGTTTTCAATTTTACTAGCGGTTTGCCATTTCCCTTTTTGATCATTTTATGTCCTCTGCTTGCTAATAATGCAAACCGTTTTTGCGAATCTTTGATTACATTACCACTGTGGACAATACACCAAAATCCTCGTGAATGCCCTGACGTTTTGTAAATTCGCATCAACTAAATGTGGTATTCCTGCTACAAGAAGTTACAGCAACACGTTACATGATCAAAGCTGAATCGTTTCATCTTAATGGAGAGAAATGAAAGTGAGCTGTTCTCTGTTGAGAACCGTGGCGCAAGGGAAAATATTGTGCAGTATAGTTTTTATGTTAGAGTTTATTTTGAAACACGATTTCGCTAGGAGCATAGAGCCCAAATCAAAGATGGATATAGACGCTGAAAGCTTGGAACAGTTGTAGAAAGACAAGTCCTAGACATTTAAATCAACCAATTTGCGGGTTTTACGCCTAAAAACATGCTGCTTTTTTAGGGAGTGCCAACCTTTTTTGGCATCTTGTAAATTTTCTCAAGGTTTACGAGGGTGATGAGTTCATGATTTGTGTAACTCTGACACTTTTATGCTCTTGAATTTTTTTGTAAAAACCATCCGACTTTTTTACAGAAAATGTTGAGAGGCGAGGCTCCTCAAGGGGTCATCGGGTGTGAGAAAAGGTGTAGCTCAGCAGCAGAGTGCAACTCTACACTGCGGTAGCGCTGTGCTTGTTTCGTGTTTCTGCTTTCAGCTTCAAGTTTATTCTGATGACAGCCTGCATCGCCAGTGATGCAAACTGAGATAGAGTACTGTACCTATGCGTCAACAGCACTCGAGTGATTATAACCCCAAACAAGAGTGTCTCCCTGGACTAAGCCAACAAACCCCCTTCTGGCAGCTCGACGCGAGCCTCAAGTTAGGAGCATCAAATGGTGGCAAATCCTTGATACGCTAA
>JGI24022J15233_10000775_pt1 | contig 22952 bp, 14 predicted proteins | sample Ectturendosymbi2_FD_15233 | JGI IMG/M metagenome (IMG submission 15233)
AAAATCAACCCCCCCCCCTTCCAATTTTTGGTTGTCTATGCCAGTAATTCCGATTGTGACGTCGGATGTGATTGTTTATGCTTCGTTTAACCGCGTTTCTGCAGCGTGGAAATGCGAGGCGCTCGTTACACAACAAGCTCTTTCATCTTCGCGCTTAAATCAACCACAAAGTGTGGCTGATATGTTCTAGTTTTTTTGCTTGCATTTCTTTCTGCGAAATGCATTCTTTCACTGCTGCATCTCTGTTCGCACACGGTGCCTGGCAACGTTATAGTTGTCCCATTCCTTCCACGTAAGGAACACTACCTCAACGTTGCGGCATTTTAGCCCCACGTTTTAGAAATGGCCCATTTGAAATGAAGTTCATTTGTGCTACTCAGGTGAGGCTGACGTGGTCGATGCGTACTAATCCATTGATTTTCTTAACTTTATGTCTTTGAAACTTCAATATTCGCACTTCGTTTCTAGCACATTTTTGTTTGAAAACGTCTGTTTAATAGACGTTCCAAGTATATTTATGTGGCGGAAGTCTTTTTAGACCAAGTTTATACAATATTCATCACGCTGATGTTTTTTTTAACTTATTTTATTTTTTGATTGATATAAATGTCTTTCTGCGGTTATACGCTTTTCGTGCAAACGCTGTCATACTGTGGGCTTGTTCCTTTGCTGTGTTAAAGTCTTTGTTGTAAAAGACGCTGTAAAACATTCCTGTTGCTTGATTTAAAGTTGCAAATGCAAGTTTTAGTAACGACCACAATACACTGGTTTCGTTGGAGATCAGTTTTTACATGTCACCGAAGATTCACTCGTTGTACTAGCGGAAAAATCAATTGCCTGAAACAGGTAATTGCAAATAAATGGGAATATTAAAGAGGAATTATTTTCTCCCTTGCCTTGCCGGCGTTTTGTCTCTGTTAATTTTAATTGCGTGAACGTAGCTCGAAGGAAATTAGGCCCGTTTAGAAAAGTTGTTAGTAAAGGTTGATAGCGTGAAATACTTGATGAGAATGACAAACCAGTGGAAAACAGTCTGTCAGGAAAGGATTGTTTAACTTTACATGACGAACTATTGTGAACCGCTTAAGTGCACGTGTGAATATAACAACTGGTAATCGCAATGTGAAAAATGGCTTGTCCTTCCCATCGGATTGCAAGCTGCATTTTTAAATTTTAAAAGCGCCGAAGATAAATTGACCAATTCAGTTTCAAGTTGCTGGTCAGCTAACTTTCAAAATAGTTCCATTGCAGCTGCGTTTAACTTGTCCAGTTATTATCACCCACGCAAATCTGTGCAATTGCAAATTTAACTTTTTTGAAAGCAAGAACGTTTTTGACTAAGCACAAAAACACAAAATTTACAACACATTTACACATGTTGGAAATTTTGTTCAACTTGAAACCATCTGAGCGATATTACACAAAGAAATTCAAAATAACTTTCTGAAGCGCATAAGATAATCTCAATACGGCAAGAGGAAAGCCAGTTGGTTGACTGTTTTCAGTTGTCCACTAGAATACAGAAACTACCGAGTTGGTGTTTCTTCCATGTGCTCTCATAATCACCACCGTCATGCAGCACATGTATGAATAGAAAGAATTTTACATTTTTCAAATGTCCGTAATGAGCCAAAGAGACTTTAACATGAGAACCTTGTTTCAATTTTTCGCGTATATAATTGGCTGAGGCCGTGTGTACTGTGGATAAAAATACCATCGCAGAAAAAAATTTTGAAGAGGTTAAAAGATATAAAGACGAAGCTTAGGACGAAAACAAATTCCTTTTTCACTTTAGTTTCTTTCACGACGCTGAAATGCCGGTTCGTCACAGTTGTAAACTAATTGATCTGAGTGAATAGCTATTCGTACATTATTTTGTTGTGAATCTCCTTGTTTGAGACTTTGTAGCGTTAAAGAAAACACAGAAAACAATAAATTTCTTATTAGCCAGACAATAAAATGCAAGTTCTTTGTGTAAATGGTGCAGATGTCCATTGCGTTTCAAGGCGTTAAAAAGCATTTTCAGTAAATGTTGTGAGACCATTTGGTCGTTGGTTTGATATTTAAGGGCGATTTTACTATCAAAGCAAATTTTCGAAGTCTTGCAGAAAGACATGATGGCAAACATTTGTTTCTTTCAGACTGTAATGCCACGAAAAATCAGTTAGAAATAAAGGAATAACCACTTTTTACAAGCTTTTATGCAAAACGTATTTGTTCACTATTCGAAGTTGAAATAAATTATGCAACACTTGCCTTGAAATTTTTGAAGCTGTGTTTTCACTGATTTTTTACTTTATATTTGTTGAACGACTATAGTCGGCAAAAATGTTTATCGAAACTCTTAAGCTTTTTCTCTCTTCTCTGCAGTCATCCTAACAATATCTCGACAACCATGGGCGTACCGATGTTAGATGGCGCGCGCGTGGAAAGAAACAACTTTAGCGCACCCATGGTCTTTCGGGAGCAAATGGACTGTGCTGAAGAAATTACTTGCAACATTGCTGGGAATTTTCGATGCCCGGGGCATTGTTCTCCCCTTGCCCCCTTCGGTAGGCACCTGTCGATAACACAAGACTAGTAATGATTTTCAGTGGCGTCGAAGCAAACAAAAGCATTACCGCCACCGGGATGGCAGAACTTCTTTTGATATGCACTAGGGGTATCCAACTTACGGCGCGGGCCATGTCCGGCCCGCGAAGCTATTTCATCCGGCTGCAAAGACTTTGTGTCCATAACGACAAAATAATATATTTACAAAACATTTGTTGGTTTGACAGCATATATATAAAATATCACGAAACAACCACATTACGTAAGATGTCCGGGCCTCGAACTGTTGTGTAATAGCTTATGTGCAGTGGTGGACTTAGGGTTGGGGGGCCCGAGGCAAGGCTGAAAAGGGGGCCCTCTGATAACGTCATCAAACTGAACCAACTGTAATAAGACCTTTTGAATCAAGTCTCGGAAGATGATATGTGGGCCACCCAAGGATACGTTCCTGAGACTACGGCATGACTGATATTACAGAAAATGCAAAGGACCTTTCGGGACCGAGTTTCAGTGGGGACGGGACATGTCCCCCCATTTTTGGACCCTGGGGAACAAAATATATTTTCCTCCCCATTATTGCGTGAAAAAATATAATGTAGTTGTACACGTTTCGCGGTTACATTACTGTTAAAATCTCCAGCATAAAGTCGGGGAATAAATAGGAAAACTGGACATTATCACCATGGGCGTAGCCAGGGGCACTTGGGCCATGGTCTCCAAAAATATCATTTCCACTAACTGTCTCCCATTTTGCCAATTTTACAAGGCGACGTCGTCGAAACGCAAAAAATGATATTATAATTTGTGTGATATGCACAATGACATGCATGTCACACAAAGTTTGTCCCTCCCAAAGTTTTCTAGCAAATGCGATCGCTGCAAAAGAGTATTTATGCCGCACAACTTTAAAAACACTGAAAGTTGGGAAAACAAAACTAGCAACACATAAAATAAAAGTCAAGCGATAGCAAGCTGACATCGTCTCTCACTTCTCTAGTTTTGTAATTGCTGTTAGGGGCTCCTTTTGAAAGCACAGTACTTACACATTGCAGTTGCTGTTGGGGCCCCTTTAAAAACAGAATACTTACACATTACAGATACTCTTTTGGACCCCTTCAAAGCAGAGTGCTTATTTTACGCGTTACAGTTGCTGTTTTACGCATTACAGTACTTATGCATTACAACTGCTGTTTAAGGGGGGGTTGAAAGAAGAGTGCTTACTTATAAACTGCTTCAGAGTATATTATATACGTGGATAATACGTTTTTCATCAACACTAAGGAACATTTACGCGCGAAACATCTCGAGGGGTCGCCTAAAAAGTGGGGGCCGAGGCAAATGCCTCGCTCACCTCCCCTTTTAAACACACCACTGATTATGTAGCCCTCTGGCAAAACAGTTTGGAGACCTCTGATCTTCACTGATGAAACATAGTGTTCTTGTCGCTGAACGCGATAGTTAGTTGCTCAGAGATTAAGTGCCAGCGAATATATTGCACTGTTTACCTGTTCAACAACCAACCTATGGTCTCGGGCAAGCGATCGCCAAACTTTCGAGTAGACCTTCTGATACCTCCTAAGTACTACGCGAAGAAATGACTATATTTCAAAAATAGTGCACAGTTAATTTTAATTTAAATTAAATTATTTGTTTATGTCCAGACACAAAGTCCATAGTATGAACACACACACCGTGCAGAACGCAGGTCGATAAAAACAGAGAAAACAGAACGTAGTACAAGGCATTGAAGCCGGCGGAATCACAGGGTTACAGACACGTTTTGCAACTGCATTGAAGACAGAACCATGGGGTTACAGACACATTCTTAACACTATTGTTGACTAGCACGTAACAATTGTTACAAAACTACTGCGGAGTAGGGCGCCAATTCCTAAATTGGTCGAGTCTAGGTAAAATGCGAAAGCCGTGTGCCATGACACACCATCAATCAAACAGGCACTGCAAAGTTCGTTCACTCATTCACAGAGTAAAATGCGATTATAGTGTTCTAAGAATAGGGACGAATACAAACAATCTGACTGCATCAAAGCACGTAACCATATGTTGTTAGATATTCTGCATCTTTCGAGAAACAGATACGTGTATTTTCGTAATAGAGCCTAGAGCCTCAAAGGTAGGAATGTTACATTGAACCTGGTGGCTACTAACACTCGCTCTCCAGGGCAGGTTGTATAGAGCTCTGCATCCAAAATTATTAAACGGCTTAGCAAAGCTATGGGCGCTTTACAGCATCATTGTACAAAATTTAAGCTGCGTTTCGAAAATACCAGAAATTTCAACTTGCGAAAGGATGGCAACGCAAAAGCAACGCTCAAAACTTCAATCGCGTATCGGAAAGTGTCCCGGTACTCTTTGGCGCAATACAAGGATGGCATGCTGCACAGCAAAGATTTTGATAAAGCAAAAATTTTAAGGTAATTGCTAATGAGTTTACCGCTCATACGTTATTTGAGGCAGCAAAACACCTTTCGACCATCCGGGGTTCAACGAAAGACTTCCTTGTCCAGTGTCTGTGTAATGTGGAGCTTGCGTTGGAAAATCTATGAGTCAAGTCGGTGAAAGCTCACTTTTGTAATTCAAGGTTGCACAACGTATGACCGTACGGCCGCATGCGGCCTTCTATAAAAATGTATGCGACAGTGTACATATAACTTAAAATATAAGTTACGAGTATGGCGGCCGTGCATTAAAAAAACTCTTTGTTCACGTCTACTGCACAAGGATGCTCAGTAGAAAGATGGCCAAACAGACATGTGGAAGCAGGCTAGGCTCAGTGTGTGGAAGCAGAACAGAAGCACTGCCAATGAAAAAAATGAAAAAATCTGGAAGGTACTGGCTGCCGTAATTCATAAAAATAAACGAAATGTGGCCGGCATCAGCGAAAAGGTTTTGCACCTCTGGTCTACTGATTAGAAGTCAATGGTATGTTTCACAGCTTTTGATGACTGGAAGCAGCCCTGCGTGGACAAGAAAACTCACGTCAGCAGTTCTGCCTCAATGCCTAGTTCAGGTGTTGACCTGCAGTTAGTTGACGTCATCCACATAACGTTTTACACTAAAAATGAAATCCGTAACATGTTATTCCAACATACTGTTCCAAAGCCAGCTGAAGAACACGCAGTTGCACGCAGAATGTATTGTTTGGTAACTTCAAATCATAAATGAAGAAGTAGAAATAAACAACTTCATATTTTTAGAAAATGCGCTATACCATCCAAAAAAGAAAATTCTTATTTGTGATACATAGAATGTTTGAAAAAATATATAACTCCGTCAATCATAAACTGGGTCTAATGTAGTCACAAACACCAGAAAAATTTGAAACAAGGGAACACACTTATAATACCTATTTTCCATTCACTCACTCAGCATTTTTTCCTCAACTGACTTGAGTTAGTGTTTTTGTTGTAGAGCTCTTTGGAGCTAAGCTGGAAACCATGTGTCTTGTGATCGAGAGGCAAAGCAGTTCTCGTTTGAACTGGGTCTTATTAATACTGCGAACTGTATAGACTTTAAATATTCATTGCGCCAATTTCAACCAATCTCATGGATTGATGCCGTCCCGTAGCCAGGTTTTAAGATTTGGGGGGAAAATTAATTTTTTGGGGAAAAATATTTTTATTTTTATTTATGTTTAAAAGAAATTTGTTTGGGCACAATAAAATTTTTGGGCACTGTTCCTGAATGCCCCCCGTGGCTACGGGGCTGGTTTGATGTGATCGTTGACGGCTGCCAGCTTCACTAATGAGTTTTGCAAGATTAAAGTCAAGCCTTTCTCTAAATAATAATGTTNCCTACATAGCAGGCGAAATATACACTCTGTAAGATCTTCGTGGCTGATTCTGAGCTGTGAAAGGATTCCTTTCGATAGATGTTGTCCTTTACGTTTGAAGACAGGCAGCAGCTGCTTTCAAGCACACAGTGGCTTTCAAAAGAAAGCAAACGAAACAGGCAAGGCAGTGAGTTGCTTTAGAAAAGGACTTCTTTGCGTAGTCAGCTGCTGATTCTCACGCTTTGTTCAGATCAGTCTAGAAAAGATTAGCTACATAATGAGCTTGCAGAGGGTGAACCTTCGGGCCAAAAACTAGGCAGAGCTTTAGTCATAGCTCAGGTCAGCTTGGGTCGAAAATAGTTGAGAATGCAAAAATATTTGTTAAATCGATTTTCTATACCTGCGGATTATCATCCATAGCATAAACTTTTCATGCGTGATAATTTTGTTTCAAAGGTGGTTCTGCTTCAGTTCTTGACACAAGCTAGTATGTTTCGTTCAGCAGCAAGGCTAGCCCTTGTCTTGCAACTCTTTTTTTCTTTTCATCCATGTTTCTCAGCTTCAATTTCTGGTGAAGGTAAGGCAAACTTTATGGATTATATGTTCTCAAGCAACGTGTAACTGCAAAACAATGCTAAAGCTATCCGTCTGTATGTGTAACAAGAATAAGTGCGAAACTCGTTGTTTTATTTGTTGTTGATTTGAACTTTTTCAAAAAGTCCGTATTTGGATAAATAACACCTCAGACATTTCTCGCACGTGGACACGTCAGAACGTACAGACTGTCCACTTAAAAAATTATTTTTCTTCTGATAGAAGCGCATCTTCATTATCTTGATTTCGTTTCTTCGAAATATTCTCACAGGCGATCAAAACGCCCGCCAAGAAAAACACTAGAAAGACTTTATAGCGGTAATGTTCAACCCGCTGCCCGCGCGGGACGCATGCAGCCCAGTCGAAGGTTTTTCAGTTTAGGTTTCCGCTGTAGTTTAAGTAGCGTACATACTGATAACCTGTCCTTACTTTGATAATCTTGAATTTGACATATTTGATGCAGGTGGTCCTCAGTGCCATTTTTCACGTCTTTACTACACGCTGGGAGATTTCCATGTCCCTGACACCTTGGTCAAAACTTTTCAATAGTTTTCTGCTTTCTGCCTTTTTTCCATTGGCACTAAACTGAACTCACAACTACGCAGTAATTTAAGGTGCCAAACGATCGTTACCATTGCAGTTAGGATTCGAATGCTTTCAGTACATTAGCTTAAACTANATTTAGCTAATGCACTAAAACTATACGTGGGCTGTTTGTTCTGAACCTCTTGCTAAAGTCAAAGTAAGTTATCCAATGTGCGGCCCTTGTTGAGGTAGTGACATAATTTTTGGTTCAGTAAGCAATGTCGGTTGGACATAGCTGCTTTATATAGACATAAAGCAGTAATTCGAATTTTCGTTGGCAGAGAACGCATCATGCAAACCGAGAACGTCAATCACTGACGCATAAGACCAGCATGTTTTTAGGAAACCCCAAAGACGTTGGCGCAAACCCAGAAGTGACTATTGCACAAGGAACTTTGAAAGGCATAAGTTTGGAAACCGATGGAAAGCCATTTGACAGATTTCTGGCTATTCCGTATGGCGAACCCCCTATTGGGGATTTAAGGTAAAATGTTTTGTCCGAAAAAATATTTTTCAATGCAATTTTTCTCCAATTTTATTCGTTGCTTTTTGAAAGTTGATATTTGGCAGAAGCCAAATCTTAAAAGTTTTTGTATTGCAATAAATAACAAAAAATTACATTTATCGCTAATAAGTAACTAAACTTTTTGCTTGATATTTACTTTTTAAGACTTTGCGTGAATTTAAACCTTCGCGCATCGCTTCTAAAAGTTCATCGTAATGAAGTTATTTTGAGCAGCAACGCACAGGATTCAGTAAATGTTTCTCGAACAAGCATATCACTTCAACTGAATGCTGTGCTCCTCAAATTAGTTTCATCTCAAGTGGCAAAGCCAGTGGTTTAATTCTTGAATGAGAACAAAACTTTATTGTCTGAAAAATAGGTACAACCCCCCTGTGGCACACAAGGGTTGGGGATCGGAAGTATACGACGCTTCGGTTGACTTGAATATTGCTCTGCGTGAAAAGCAGTGTCTGCAAATCACCATCAGCCAAAAAAGTGTGCGTGGCAGTGAGGACTGCTTGTATCTTAATGTTTGGGTTGCTGGTGGTGTGGAAGGTAATAAGATTTTCTTAAAAGTCAAAACTAAATGAAAGTAACTTTCAATCAGCATTACGCTGAATAGGCAATATTTCCAAATGAAGTTGAATAAAAAGACAAACCAATTTTTTGTATTATAATTTATCGGTTGCAAATCTATTGCTTCTCAGTTTATATGGCCAAAGCTGATTTTTTGATCAAGCACACAAATTTAAGTTTGTCTGTATTATTTACTCTTAACATCGTTGGAAGACAGCATTAAGCATCTTATCAAAGACGTTCCTTCAGTTAAACTTGCTCTTGGGTTTTAGTTCAGATATTGATGCAAGATACCTATTGTGCAACTGTCTTTAAGTGTTGACGTATCTTCTGACGTTGCTCTGAAATATAACTTGCGGATTAAAACACGCCAATGGCACTTGTCCTTCGCATGCGGTTTGTGCTCCTTCACTTCCTTGTTTTGGTTTCAGGCTTGACTTCGTCGTGTACCACATTAATCAAATTTAGCACACTCACGTACGCAAAGCCAGAAATCCAATTGCAAATAATTGTGGTTCAGAATTTTCAGGCAAATTAAACTATGTAACATTATATTTCCCAGAGGCGCTGAAAAGTCCACTTCCCGTAATGGTTTGGATACATGGTGGCGCTGCAGCGATGGGGAGCAGTTGGGGGGCTAACATTTTCGACAACTGGCTGTACGACCAAGAGTCAATGGCGTTGCATGGAAACATCGTGGCTGTGTCATTGAACTATCGTCTTGGACCTCTCGGTACGTTATTAAAATTCATATGAATTTACCAAGTATTTCTAGCAAAAACTTTTGAGATAATCTGCTGGTTTTCGCATCGAAATTACAGTAATATATTGAGAAAATTTGACACAATTCTTCTTGTGTTCTTCACAAGTCACAATTTCTGTCATTGTTACAATAACATCCATCAAGAATGGTTTTGGATTCGTACTCTCTTATGATAATACTTAACAACGCCAACTATGAATGTCAAGTACTCTACAGTTTTACAATTTTTAAAGGACGACTGAGTTTTTGACGGTGTTTGTCTATTTGAACGCAAGCTCAAGATTTCCATCTAGTAGGCGAAATATATACCCAGTTAACATCATTTATTTAGTTCATATGCATAAAGGAGATTCCTTTTGATATAAACTGTTATATAACGTGTTTTAAGATTTTCGGGATTTGTTAATGTGGCCCCATGGGTGTTAGTCGAAATAAACATAACTTATAAAACAAGTGCTTTGGTGTGGTTTCACCCATGGACGCAATTAGGTGGGGGACACAGGGGACGCGTCTCCCCCGCTTTTTCAGACAGTGGAGATGTAACATACCATGTTCCCCCACATTTTCTCTTTAGGTTTTGTAACATATTGGTTTCACACCAACCTGCCCCCCCACATTTTACAACAAAACTGCGCCCATGACACCTAACGTTTTTGCATTAGACAGGTGATCTGAACCATTATCTCTCTCATATTAGACCTGAAAATTTTAACCCTACCTGTTGCAAAGTTTAACCAACAAACAAGGATCATAAAAAACATTGTTTGTTTTAAGTTGAACATGAGCAAGAAAACACTATTCGATGAATTGTGTTTTTCAAGACAGAAGATGCCCTTAAGTGAAAGTTGAACTTACAGGTTTTTTGAGCACTGGAGATGATGCGTCTCCAGGAAATTACGGATACCTTGACCAGGTTGAGGCTCTAAAGTGGGTGAAGAACAACATACAGGCCTTTGGAGGTGATCCTGAGAAAGTAAGGATCAGTTAAGTAGATAACAATCGCAAAACTAGAAGTAACATGCTAGATCTACAACAAATATGCGATGTCTTGTTGATAGATAACTATATACGGCGAATCTGCTGGCGCAGCGAGTGTGTCTTTCCACATGGTGTCTCCATTGAGCAAGGGTCTTTTCCAGAGGGGCATTTCGCAAAGCGGAACTGTCTTTTCATCTTGGGCTGTTTGTTCTGAACCTCTGAAATGGGCCAAGCAGGTGAGACAACAGCAAAGAAAGCAGTGCAAGAGCTTGCAAACTTTGTTCAGTTCTCTTGCAAATAGAAAAACAATAAAATCAGGCCATAAGAAGACTTTTACTAAATGTAGAAAAACAAAGAAGTTTTATAAAAGTGATGTGCACAATCCTTGAAAGCATTTACCATTTAAAATTTTTGTTGCCCAGTAATGAAAAGAGCGAATCATACGTGTGGATCTACCTGCATCATTTAAAACCCTCATAGGTCTTTGAATATAGTGTGCAAGCGTCTGCAATTTCGACCATTTTATTGCTGCTCAAGTGTAATCTCCACAAAGAAAGCCAAATTGCAAACCCATGTGAATCTCCAACTGTAACGTTGTGTTTCAGAAACAAATAAATTCATCTGACGGATTTTAATTAATTGTCACACCTTTACAAGTGCAACATTTCTGAAAGCTTGCATCTTTCCGCAGCGAGCGCAACAGCTGTGCAAGCATTTGGTGGCGACGTGACGTCATTAGTCTCCTGGGCAAACATCTTTCTTCAAAAATATCTCGAACGTTTAACCATCTTGTTGACGCAACGTCGTTAATATCTCGTTGACGCAACGTTGTTAATAGGTCGCTGCTGCAGTTGGGTGTGGCATCGGAGACAGCCAATCAATGATGTCCTGCATAAGAGCTGCTCCGGTGGACGAGGTTGTGATATCGGTTCCACTTATCGATCTAAGCCGCGAGGTCACGATCGATCTTCCTTGGGCGGCTGTAGTTGATGGGTAAGTCAAAACGAACAACAGCAATACGATCACGTTTTTTTACAGCGCAAGGGCCCAATAGATTACGATGCAGTGTATACCCGGGGGTCTGGTTAGGTTGTGCGTTTAGTGGTGCTTTCAAAGTCTTTTTCTTTTACAAGTATATTCTTACGCTCTTCCATTCCTTAAGGATCAAAAACGAATGTCAAACATTTCAATTTGATGTAGAACGTAATTCATTGTTTTACAGGTACTTCCTGCCTGATCTGCCACAAAACTTAATTGGAAATTCTGCGGATAGAGACTACTTGCTAGGAAGCAATATAATGGACGGTCATCTTTTTGCAGGAGTAGACTTTCCTCAGATAAACATTGACTCGCAGCCTATGTATCTCAGCGATCTCCAAAAAGCAGCACAAATTTTTCACATCAATGTCCCTTCCCAAGTCTCCGATGCAGTTGTTTTCCAATATAAAGCATACTCTGGTAACTTGACAGAATTGAAACTCAATTGTGATATCCTCTGCAAACACTACAGAATTGAGTTTGCATATTTTTTGTAACGCAGATTCCATCGATGATACATTTTACAAGAAAGCAATTGTGGATCTGTACAGTGACAACTTATTTGCGGCTGGGACTCAGATGTTTTCGCAATACCGAGCTGGCTTGACGGAGTGGGTTTTGTGGACGATCGTCTCTGCTCTAAAGCCAAGACCCGAAAATGTTTATAAAACTTCTGATTTTTTGAAACCAATTTAAGTTTTCTTTCTTTCAATCATATGCCAAAATACAGAGAATTTTTATTGCAGGCGTTGAACTATAGCTCAGATAAAATATATTTCGTTTAGATTGATTTCACTTCAGGTTCAACCTTTAATAACTGACTAAAACACTTTGTTAAAAACCACGAAGTTGTTTTAAAAAGTTGTTGGTTTGCTGATGAGCACTTTGATGGAGATTATCCTGAAAAATAAAAACGGAGCGATTTGTTTGACGATGTGAGCTTCAAACAAGTCATGGCAAACAAGCGTTGTCCATCCTTGCTTCAAAAAACTTAACTGTAGATTAATGATTGTATCCAATAAATGTTAATGCTTCCAAAAGCTTCAAAACTTTGGCTGTTTCAGTTTGTTTTTCATTGCGATTTTGATCTATGTTTGCAAATTGTTACTTCGGTACGTGCTCAGCTTTAATGCACAGTACAACTTATAGTTTACTTCAATTGTCTGTGATCACAGACAAAAGTAAATGTCAGGCAAAGAACTGGGATTTTTGTTAAACATACTTTAAAATAAATAAAATTAAGTTTTCAAAATCTTTAACAGTTCAGAAACTTTCGTGCGCATTGCTTTAACGTAAATGGGACGTCAAAATTGTAAATCGGAACGTTATTCCGATGGAAATTTTCTTCCACATGCTTTCGTTGTTCTTTTGACTCGGTAGATTTTAATTAAACTTTCTTATAAAACGTAAGACCATGCGCATCCTTGGGCTTCTGACCTGACTTTACTGAATTTAAAGGAAGTTAATAAGTAGAAGCTTGCAACCCCATAGCATAAACACTTGGGTCATCACAAAAACAGGAGAGTGAGGCGAAGCATACAACGAGATAGAAAATGATTTCTAAATTGTAAAATGTAGATGTATAAGTCTGCTTTTGAGTAAAATTCTAAAGCATTTTGCAGTTTTTGGGGGAATGAATGAGCAGTAAAACCGATGTTGCCGCTTGTAACAGTTGCAGCACATTTGCGAAATACTTATTACAATCATTTTAGTAGCAACAGTTGCAGAATGTTAGAAAATTCCTAAACCTCTATAATCTAAAACCTTGCCTGTATCGAATACAGGTCTGAAGCCACGGGGATGCCAACTACTTTTTAAAAAGACGAAAAACGTGCAAGGTTGAAATGTCGATATACGTATAACGTTTTAAGTTTTCATCTTCACTAGTCGAGCTTTTCAACAGTGCTTTTCGGTAAACATGAATTGTACCTTTTTAGGTAGCAACACATATAATCTACTAGCAGGGACTTGATCGTAGTACTGCTCTTACACCAGCGTGATGATATCTATTAAATTCCCGGCAATGAAAATCAATTTTGCATTTAGTTGTCTGATCTCGTTCCGTTTCGAAAATCTGTAATGGATCAGCTTCTGGTCCACTGACACCAGACACTGTTCAGAAACTATTCAGGCATGCCATTATTTGAAAATAAATATTAAACTTTCAATGACCTTTGTTGCACTCAATTATAGTTAATGAAGTTCGTACTTGAAAGTCAAGTAGTTTTTTAATATTCGCGCAGAATCACCAGGAACACGTTCGTTTACTTGTTCAGCCAACCCACTCAGTTCTCCAGGCTCTATCCATCTTGGATGGGGGCTGATCATGCTGAAGATTTGCCGTACGTTTTTGCCAAACCTTTTCAAACACCGCAACGATACACTGACGATCAGAGAGCAATGTCTAACGCTTTCATGACATATTGGACCAACTTTGCTTGGAGTGGGTAAGTACCGGAGGTGGTACGGGGGGGAAGGGCTCAGGTCTGGGCTCAGGGTGTCGGTTTCTTTTGATTTTACAATAGCATTTATTACCTGTTTTCATTTTTTCATTTTGAAAGTACTGGTAGCAGTGATGGGGTCTCGAGACTTGGTCTCGGTCCCGAGACTCGCCTCGAGACCCATTTTTGCGAGTCTCTGTCTCAGTCTCGAAGGCTACAGGTCTCGTCTCGGTCTCGAAGGCTATAGAGGTCTCGAGACTTTGAATATTGCAAAGAAATGGCTTAGTAAAACGTCTATAATTCAACGATTTTTGTTTATTGCGTTTGCAGGTAAGAAACAACCAAAACAGGTCGGAAACATGCCAGAAACTTGAAAAGAATCAACGTAGAAGTGATGACGACATTTTTTAAATAAACTTCGGCAAATTGCACAAATTTTGAATTCTCAAGTCTTGGTCTCGAATTTCAAGTCTCGAGTCGCAGTCTCGGTCTCGGAATTTTTTATGAAGCCTCGGTCTCGGTCTTGAAGTTTTAACCAGGTCTTGGTCTCTGCGCTTACGGTCTTGACTACATCACTGACTGGTAGATCTAAAACTTCTTTATGATTTTGCCTCAATGTAAATTCAACCCTGTCCAAAAACTTCAATATGCCAAAACCATTTTTCCTTACCTAGAAAATATCTTTTCGTTATTGCCGAAAAGTATTTTGTGTTCCATTCTAATGCAACAAACCTTTCTCTATTACTATCATTATTTACTCAACATTGTGTAAAGAGTTTATGAAAGGTTGTGTAAATAATGTAAATTACAGACAAAGGTTTGCTGCATTAGAAAGTAACACAATGAAAAGATTGAAAGCGTCAGTTGTCCTAAGCTATTCAGTAACTTTTTCCACCTTTGTAAAAGAAAACAACGTTCCAAGAATTCCTTAGCTAATAGCTCAAATTGTTTCTGTGATTGAAGAGATCCTAACGTTGGACCAAATGGGCATACTATACCTGCATACTGGAAAGCGTATGATCTTGAGACAAGAAGCTATTTGGAAATCAATGACACCTTAATTCGTAACGGGGACGCCGCACTCCGCAGCAACTATCGGGCCGAGTTCGTGGCTTTTTGGGATCGTTTGATTCGCCAGCTCTGGAAGTCATCGATTGGCTTGTGCGACGGAGCGGAACGAAAACTTGCGGGAGTGGCAGCTTCACTGACGAACTGTCCTCACGATCAACAGTTTCAACGCGAAACCGAGTAAGTCAAAAACAAAATGGTTGTTCTGATCACATTTCAGGCGCCAGCATTATTTGCAAAACCTTCCACAAAGTCTAGTTTTTGTCAAAGTTTGACAATGACACGCTTACAGCGTCAGCAGACATCTGCAATTGACAAACCGTTTAAGAATTTAATTTGGAAGTCTAAAAATCGGTTCCTAAAATCTACTTCAGTTGAGCGGAGCCTGGTATCTCGTCACAAAATGTAGTGGTACGAAATCAAATTAATTTGCTATCAGAAAAACATCAACTTTTGTAATGCAATTATCAGGTGTGGCGTTTACTTATAGCTTGCCAAATATGGCAACCAATGACTTCTACTTAAATATGACCAATCGGAAACATTAAATTTACTTTAGATTTGGCTGCGTTCAAGGAGAATCTCAACAATGGAAGGGCATCATGTATTCTCAGTTCTTGGGAATACCATATGCTGCTTCTCCAGCAGGGAGTTCGCGATTCATACTGCCGGCAAAACCAACTGCCTGGATGAACGTCAGGCTAGAGATGTTTTTTAGTTTTTATTTCAAAAAGATTTGTCTGAAGTTGCTAACATGTGCGCGTTTGGAATTCGTGCGAAGGGCCCACTTGAAGTTCTTCCAGCAAAAAACGCTGATGCTTTCTCACCTTATCTTCTGCATCAGTTCAGTCGTTTTACGTAAAATATTTCAGGTATAATGCAGTGGGTTGTTCTCAGGGATCGGTTGCACGGAGAGTATTATGGTTTTACAGTGCTAGGCGCTGGGGTTTGCAAGCGACAGCGCGTGAAGAAAGTTCTCCCAAGCAGGATTTTGAAAAACAAAAAGCTATAATTTACCCCAGTCGTTCGGTTAAGACGGTAGCAAAAGTGTGTCCTGCAATACAAAGTCAGTTTTCATTGTGGTTTGTTATGAATATTTCGTCCATCTGTTCCTATTAAAATTGGGAAAAATATCAGCTTCATTGCTTTTTCACACCTAAAACTCAGCTTAAATCGAAATTCAAAGTCAAAGGACATGGTTGAGATCCATTGAGCAAAAGCACGTTTGTCAGTTTGGATTGAATAACCGAAAATACGGGAGTTTAATTGGCCCATAGACGTGACATCTATCATTTGATAACATCTATTTTAGTGTCGAACGATTAAATAAATTCGAAGAAATTCTTATTTTACGGATCAACAATTAAATTTCAGCAAGAGGGCAAAATTGCGGTAATTCTNCGAAACCTTCCTGTGAAAAAGGTTTTGGGTTCTAGACNGCCCAATAGAAATTTCAGTGCCTAACGTTTTGCATGATAATTGTCATGCAAAATACGTTTAATNACTCTTTTNAAGTGAATAATTATGTTTTGATNAAGCTCTCATTTCATTTTTGATTCAGCCGCCCAACTCAATTCCCCCAAAATAATGTCTCTGCGACGAAAAGTCTCATTTCTTTCAACGATTTTGTCCTTTGTCAAAAACGAAGATAAAGATTTTGATACAAATTATACACAGCTGAAAATACGTACTTGATTTAAGAGGGAGGTTTTGTAGCCACCATAATATTGCATTTCTTTTGTTGCTCAGCGACATTGTCAAGAGACATTATTGGAGGATGAAAAACAGAATTTATCGCAATGCTTCGCTATTGACAAAGTGGGGGGATGACCAATTTCGTTTTTGTTTTGATCTTTGAAAATAATATTTCGCGTTTAACAGGGATGCAACAAACTTTTCGAAAAAATGCCCGCAGTATCCTTTCGATCCAAGTAGCATGGACGAAGATTGCTTGTACATCAACGTCTATGCTCCTGTTGACGCCGTGAGTTACATTTGTAAACCTATTAAAACCTGTTTTGCTGCTTGGTGATGTTCCTAAACTTCTCAAAGCCTCTCATGCTTTAAAATGTAAAAGTCTGTTTTGCTGCTTGGTGAAGATGCTTACCGCTGAAACATGAGTTGGAAGTTTGGAACAACATAGCTTTGTTTATACCACTACAAATTCGGTGGAGATGGGAGTGTGCCATGGGAACCATTCCTTCCGAAAAGAATGTTTAGCCCATGTACTCTCTCAAATTTTAGTTCGACGACAAGAAGTTTTCTACTTTGCTTTGTTTTATTAACTTACTAGATGCTCTATGCGTCATTAGTCCCACAGTCCCTCATTGAAAATGTCTGGCTCTCTATTGCCACCAGATACCGACCTTTCTCGACACCAGCACAGTTAGTACACAGGTATTTCCTCATCTCTGAAGAGGGCAGTGGATCCCAGAACTTTGTCAGGCATTATCGCATCACTAACTTAACAATCAACACTTGGAAATATTACTGAGGGAAAGGAATACGAAAGCATAAACTGTCTTGCGTGGTCTCTCAGTTTGATCTTCCTTCCCCCCAAAAAAACTTTTTTCAAACAACATCAGTCGCTATCTCATGAACCTTCACCTCTGTTTCACTGCACATTTATCTTTATATCCCTCAACAACCACAGGAAAATTATTAAAATAAGTGTTTTGACGCCTTGTTACCTAATTAGACAACGTCCATTGATGATGTCGTTCCTAACAAGTATCCTGTTTTGGTTTGGATCCACGGAGGCGAATACATGTCTGGAGATGGTACTGACAGCTACGACGGTGGAATTATGGCTGCGAATGAGAAAGTAATTGTAGTAACATTTAACTACAGGTGGGATAGTTGTTAACTTGTATCAGTGTTTTCCAACCAGAGCGCAGTGACTTACTGTTGGGCTTTGAAACAGTTTTCGGTCGTTTCGTGCAGCTATTTGAAAACGTTTTTGCCACACCCAACCTATTTATTGCATACAAAATTCTTGTCAAGCAAAAGTTCACACGCTTGATTTTGAAAAATATTGATGCGTCAAACTAGTAGGCGTCTTCTTTGTGACTACCACGTAAAATCAAGGCAACATGTTCAGGTTCAGTGAGATTGTGATCTTTGCTATTCTTACCAAAGATCACCTGAACGGCGTTAAGTAAAAGTTTGGAGAAACGAATTATTCTGTTTATTCTATTTGACATAAAATATATCAAAGAAGAGTGTAATAAAGATACTTTAAATTTTCATGAGTTTATTGTCAAGCCGTTTACGACAGAATTGCCCTAAAATTGCAAATAAAACTCCCGCTGACCCACTTCAAAATTCGTTACAGTTTATTTGAGTTGTTTTCATTTCCTTGTTTGGTCACCAAACAAAATGTGAGCCGCATTCTCATTGCATTCCTCAAAGACAGTGTTAATATCATTGAAAACGTTTTATTTTATGTTTAACAGAGTCTAAAGTTTGCTGTAGCCTTGTCGTATGATTGTATTCATGCCTGCACATGCACTCATTTTATGGAATAGGGTAGAAGTGGTTGAGGGATTTTTTCTATTGTGTGAAAATGTTTTTCTTTGCCGAGCTTGGCAGAGCAGCTTTCGTTCACATTACATAATCAAAGAAATTAATACTTGATGAAAGTTCACTTTCTGACGGCAGCTGATAAATTCAAACTTAAGCCCCTCCAAGCATCAACCACCCTTCATCTTGTATTAAAGTTTGAAGAAGCTAACAAAGCGACTCACCTGCAGGACAAATAAACGGAAACGATTTTCGTTTCGTATAAAAGTCAATGTGTGTGACGTGTAACGTACTTTCTACCGGCTCTCACAATGAAAGGACTTGTATGGTGTATCCCATAAACGAAAGACGGTTAGGAGGCTCTTCAGGATTATGTTATCCGCTGCGATGAAAATCATGAAAAATGTATGTACGGTAAGTAGTCTACGGACAAGAATAATGGCCAACATATCAAGTCTTTTCCTTTTACTTTCCCACTCTTTTTCTATCCACTGTCTTGCTAATGCTTCAGGTTAGGATCCTTGGGGTTCTTCACTACAGGAGACACGACCGCTTCGGGAAATTACGGAATGTTTGACCAGAACATGGCGCTGCAGTGGGTTGTCAACAACATCGCAAGCTTCGGTGGAGATCCGGGCCGGATTGTGATTTTCGGTCAAGGTTCTGGGGCAGCGTCTGTTCAGGTAAAACGAAAAACTTCGTCCGTGTTATGGTGGCCATTTTGTAACGAGTTTTCCAGTCGCACCCGTTTGGTTTGTGTTGCTGAGTTGGTAAGGGAATCTGTAAGACATTGATATCTTGGTATGCGCAGATCAAATTACATAGTCTTGGTGCAGCAGTAAACGGTTAGGTGAAAACAAGTTAAAAAAGTAACTTGGGGTTGAAACAAGCAACACGTGTATATCAAAATAGGTGAACTAAGGCACATAAGCGTACAGGACATACTTTGTAAAAAAAACAACTTTCGCACATATGTGTATTATTTGGGTCACGCCAGATAGCGGAAGGACGAAGCCTGAAATTTGCTTTTTGTCGCAGAGTTTGACTTTAACGCTCATGGCCAAGGATCTCTCCAGAAAGTCGCTCGGCTACCGTGAATTGACGACCCACTCTTCTCTACTTCTTTGCTACAATGTGCTGCGCCCACAAAGTGCAATAAAACAAACTTTTCTAAAGGAAACAGACTTCTCCGTTTGTCAGGGGAGGACTACAACAACTGACAAGCACTTCCACGATTGTGCTAACAGCGTTTTTTGAATTTTATTGTCTTCAGATGCATACACTCAGCCAAACGAGTTCGTCGCTTGGAATAACAAGGGCAATCTTGGAAAGCGGGAATGCCCTTGATCTTGAGCATTATCCTGATCAGGTGGCCACTTCGAGTGAACTGGGGGAACGATTAGGGTGTGACGTCACCGATGAAACAAATTTCGTAAGTTGTTACGCAAGCACCACGCGTCCACTTATAATTTGCCTTGCATGTGTTCTAACGTAACCTCTTGTTACCAACCTTTTTATCGCGATGTATGGGATGCACCATCCAAGCTTGGGAAGAAGACTTTAATAAGGGTCCAGCATAAAAAAGATAGCTTAAAAGCTTAGAGATTTGCTGCGATTTCGTTCAACTCAGAGCACGAAAATAACACATCTTTTTAGAAATCTGAAGTGCCGTTACCCTTGCATTCGATTGTAACCATCATACCATTTGTGTCAACCACTAAAAACAAATGACCAAAGAGCAGCAGGCAGCGAACTTTAGCAAGCTGACGGATGTACTATCCTAAGTATACTATCCTAAGTACAAGCGGCAGAGATGGGGTTTTGGCAAAGTTCACGGTGTGACACTTCGCGACAAAGTGCGAAGCTGTGAATATTTCTTATTTGTAAAGCCCTGAATGTCGTACAACATCTCCGATTCGAGAGATCCCATGAAGATATACGATGGTTTGGCAACGTTACCAGAATGTCCCAGTAATGTTTGGCGAGGCGAGTCCTGCTGGCTACAACCCGGGAAAGCGGTCCAGATGTCGGCCAAGGATCAGGTGGCGCGATTGCATCTCCGACCTTGCTTGGTTCCGTCTTAGTGAGGAGCCAGCGGAGTAATCAGAGTGAGCTGAAAAGCGTGAGGTGTTACGAGACCTCCTATGGCTGCTCCTTCCGCGAGCCTCTCCAGAGGAAAGCGGATAACCGGATGTGCAAATGAATGAAATGCTTGAACCTTGTGCATACATGAGCTTAACAATGTCCCATCTTACCAGGGTCGCATGTTTGCAATGTTAACAAAGTTTCAATTGGTTAATTTTATGTTGAGTCAATGTCATATGGTTCGTGGCTTCTTAAGTGCGAAGTTGTGCACACATCATTTTTTGATTAAGAAGCGTGTTTCCTGCCCAGTGAACACCCTTTAATACAGAGATAGCAAAAGCTTTCTAAATTTGCATTTCGATCGTCTGATAAAGGACAGAAATGTCCTTATGGATCTNGTTTTGTTCTTCAGGAAAAATATTGAAAATCCGAAACCTCCTTTCCAAGGTAAGGTGCCATTCGAGGGATATCTCATCCCGACTGGGGTTGGATTATCCGGATATCGGTTAACCGGTTAACCAAGGCATTTTCAGCTCTCCGATATCCGGACAACATTCTGTCGGTNAACCGGATAATGAAGGAATAATCTTATTACTGCTTTTTTATGTCTGTATGACGCTAAGCAACTCTGAATAGCCTTGTTGTCAGCTGCGGGCGGCCTATCATCCCATGGTTATCTTGCAGTGGTACGCAGACCATGACACCTGTATTTACTGTTCATGTATTCTCTAGAATGTCGGGGAAAANTTGTTCTATTACGTTGCAAAGTAACTGATATGTGACAGTAAAATTTTAAACCTCCCTTGCAAGAAATATTAGTACCTGTGGAACTAATATTTCTTGCAAGGGAGGATCATCAGAAGATATGATAAATCACTTGCATTTGAAACACCAGATTCAGGTTGAGTCAAACACAAAAGCGCATGTTCTTCCTCTTTGGCAGTCAGTTCTACAGGTAAAAGCGCGATTGACAACTTTTTTAGACCAGTCAAAGTCTCGGAGAATTGTTGCAGAGCTGGCAGCTGTTGACAGAACTTCTTTAACACAATTGCTTTCAGCAGGCAAATGAGGCATGCGCTTCTAGGTAGAGGATACAGGTTACCAGACACAGAGCGAAATGTTAGAAATCTTGTCATGACATTCTTCTATCAACTGAAAAGCAATGTATAAGAAAAGTTCAGAAAGAAAAAATGGGCTGGGAAATTCTGCTCTATTACGCTTGACGAGTATACAAGCACAAGAAACAGGAGATACATAAATCTAAACCTTCACTGCGATGAAGAGCACATTAAGGAAAAATAAACATTACAAATTTGTGCTTTTTCGTTGTACTGTACAAAGTTACCTAAAGTACAAAAGTAAGAGGTCTTTGTATTTTGACTGCTAAATGGATTTGAGTCAATATTTTAGTCATCATTAAAACTTCAGCAACGTGTTGTTTCTTCTATTGAATATCCGGTTAACCGGATAGCACAAAGACCAAATATCCGGATATATCCGTTATCCAGATAACAGATTTTTACAACTATCCGTCTAACCCTAATCCCGACAACTTGTTGGTGATACGTACCCAGCTTAAAAAGACGGGCTTCCCGATACAAGACAGTGTCATTTCTTTTAGAATAATTCCTGATCGATTTGGATGTTTTAAACCAATNACATGATTGTTATATTTGTTTCATGACATTGACAAAAACATATGACATTGACTCAGCATGAAAGTTTCCGAAAGCTTTTTTCGATACGATGGTTGATGGAAGAATTGAATCACTTGCTTACAGCGTTTTTTGTGAACGTGTCTGGTAAAATTACACAGAATGTGGTTCGAAGAGAAACTTTCAACTTACGTCATATTGACCCCTATGATCACAGTTTGCGTGCGTGAAAAGCGCGAAAGTTGAGGCCGTTATCGAAGCGCAGAGCGAAGCCAGTGGACAAGCTGTGTTGCAGTTCGCACCAGTGGTCGACAAAAAATTTCTCACGGACACGCCAGAGAATCTCATGACATCGCAAGCTTTATCTTCATGGTCGTTCGTAATCGGTGAGTAATTTGCTCTTTCTGTTACACTTTGCTTTTCAGAGCAATTGTTTAATGAAACGGAGGAGAGGCCACGCAAATGTAAATCAAAAAAACATTTCACGGCTTAAGTCTTATATCATTATGTAAGGAACTTGTTAACTACTCTTTGTCACACGTTAGTGAGAACATGATATGGTTGCTTGTTTTCTTCGTCGTTCGAGCGAGTTGTTGCTATCCATTGCTTGGTCGCACTAGAATTCGGGGCAGGTGTTGAGCAGCCATTCGATTGTCTCATCATCCAAAACCGTCAAGCCGTGCAGTTCATGGGAAGGTTGATGGATTGGACATTGGCGGACAACATGGTCGACGGTTTGTTCTTCTGCGCCACACTCACAGGCCGCAGAGGAGGCCATGACCCATTTGTACAAGAG
>JGI24022J15233_10000779_pt1 | contig 22890 bp, 15 predicted proteins | sample Ectturendosymbi2_FD_15233 | JGI IMG/M metagenome (IMG submission 15233)
TCGAGTAAGTAGAAAATGACGACGCTCAGATCAACCAGCCACAGTTGCTTTTGCAATCAGGCAAACAGGCGAGATCGATCGTGGGTCCAGTCACAATTTAAGAGCGAAGCAAGGTAATATCTCACCACATCCCACACATGCGATGTCTTCCGGGTAAGCGTTAAAGCGACCGAGCTCCTCAAAACAATCATGGCCAACCGCAGTCTTGAAATAACGTTTTCGTACTTGCGTAACTTCCGCAATATACTGTACAATAATCAGCGTTAACAGCTTCTACAACCCCGTGAATTGGAAAAGCGGCATGATAAAGTGGATGCAGGAACCAGTCTTCACGTAAAAACAACATGTTGAAAAAGTTCACCTGGGACTTGACTTCCTTGAAAAAACGGGTCAAGTAAATAATTTGGATACTTAACATTTTGACATTATGCCAATAGTCTAACGTAGGCTTGGATTCTTAGTCATCAACTTACCTGTTGTTCTGTTCACAAAAAAAACACACGCTGAACAGGGAAAAATTTCCGTTGGTGTTTTGTAACGACAGCGCTCTCATGCTGATTGCATAACAGATTTCACAAGTTTTTGTCATTATCGCCACTTTGTGTTTGTGCCTGCGGGGGTTCACAATCAACGAGACAATGAAAGGCTTACTTTTTCCCCAATCCATACGATTGGTTGGCACGTCGACCTTATCTTGGAGATTATGCAAGCCTGGTCTGAAGCTGGCAGAGATTTTCCGTGCAGTCGCAATGGAATATTGCCCGTTAGTTCAGCTATATTGGGGAAATTCAAAGATCTGTTGATGTTGAACATTCTGGCAGCATCCATAAATCCAAAATTTGACCGCAACGACTTTTCGGATTTTTGGTCTTGGGGAGATTGTTTTAAAACGTAGAGGCACCTCTTCATGCTTTTCAGAAAAGAGCTGTAAACATTTTACATAAATGTATATTTTGTAATTTCTAAAAACACATTTATTTTTCAGCAGAGTGATTAGCATTTCACGAAACCAACAGATACACCTTGAGAACGCTTATGAGCAATTAATGTTTCATTTGTATGATGAACGCCTACGTTTTCCACCGATATTCGCAGCTTTGCAGATTCCATTCATCGCTCTTTGCCGAAAAACAAACGGCAAAAAACGTTCCATATCTCCCACGAGAAAGTTGTCGAACAGCGTTCCATAATAAATCGGAAGCAACAGCTGTCATTTGCTTCAAACAACTTGCAAAGTTTATCTATTCAAGCATTACATGAAAATTGAGACTTTGAATGGGCAAATCACGCCTGCGAATAGCGAAGCAAGGTAATATCTCACCACTCCCGCACATGCAATGTCTTCCGGGTAAGCGTTAATGCGACCGAGCTCCTCAAAACAATCATGGCCAACCGCAGTCTTGAAATAACGTTTTCGTACTTGCGTAACTTCCGCAATATACTGTACAATCATCCGCGTTAACAGCTTCAACAACCCCGTGAATTGGAAAAGCGGCAGGCCACTGAATCTACCACGAGAAAAGGCCACTGAACATGATCAGGCCACTGAACATGATCAAATTTTGTCTCGTGCGGCTGGCAGGCGTAACGTGAGTAATATACATAACAATGATTCCCGTTTGATAAGGTAATTATACTTAATAACCTAAAAATACATACGTTACGGCTGGCAGCCGCACTACATATTATTGCGGACATGATCAAACCATGTTGAAACAGCCGCTTCATTTTTTTTCCATCTCATTTGTATTAGTTCCCAAATATTTTATCATGACTAATCATAGATATACTTAGCAATAAGTGTTTAATGAATTTTTTACAATATTATTCACTGATATGCGGGTATGTATAAATATTTGGAAATAATATGTACTTTCCACGATGGATGCAAGCAGGGAATCGATCAGCAAATATTTGAATTTGAATAAGGACTGAGGATGCGTAATGTTACGTAAAATCGATTTCCTATTAAAAATTTGCTGATCGACTCCTTGCTTACACCCATCGTGGAAAGTACATACTTGAATAGAGATACTGCATGTGCAAGTTTGAATCATCGCAAAAAGACTGAAGCAGATGGCAGTCGACTGATTCCTCGAAAGCATACAGAAACGCTAGTGCTTTTAAGTGTATTTGGAAATAAATACTATTTAAATTTGTTTTTCACTAAAGACGACTGTACCGCTTCAGATAAGCAAATGTACCCCTGGGGTACATGTACCCCAGGTTGGAAACCGATGTTCTAATCTTTATACGTACATTAACATACAATTGTGATGATGTTTGGGGTTGAGGACGTCCAGGTTGATAAGGAATATTGCTTTGACCGTCAAAAGTAATGTTATATTTGAAATCAGTTAGAAATCAACCTACATCAGTACAGTATATTGACGAGAACGTAAAGGATTGCTGCATCATTCACCAGCTTCGTTGACAAGTTTTGTGAGTAATTTAAATGGTCAACGTATTAGAAAAGGGAAAAAGTGTTTTTCGAAACAAAACGAGAAAACAAAGTTAAAACTGTAAATATTTGTCACTGAAATTTGCCCCAAAAGCGAAAGAATGGTCCGTTGTAAATTTTTTGTAACTTTTCAGAATTATAATGAATCTTGCTGAATCTTATTATTATTACCAGTGTTCTCATATTCAATCTTGCTTTTTCTCAACCGCAAACGTATTAAGAAAGTTTTTTTTAGCACGTCATCTGACCATTACCATCTCTTGTTACTTTTCTGTAGAAATGCTGATGGGGGCACATGGTCAGAAAAAGGTTGATCACCCCCCTGGGCTAGAACAAAACTTCGACGAAAAAAAGCTTTTTCTTTGCAGCGAAAGCAATTCCTTGACACTTTGACACTTTAGCGGTGTGCTTTCGTGAAGTTTGCGTTGCGGCTGCTAGACCAGCAAACAAAGGCGGAGTTTCCTAATTCCATAGTCCTGGAATGTACCTGGAATCACTTTCGAGCACCAGTAAAGACGCCCAGAAAGGCAAATCTGACTAGAATGCGAAACGATTTTCTTATTTATCGTTTGCACCGGCAATCTTTCATATACAGGAAAACGCCATCAGGACGACGAAGATGAAAACACAACTCAGACAAAATATTTTGCCACAAGAGGTTGGCTTACTTTGGAGGAAGACGAAGATGAGAACACAAAAACGCAGAAAAAATAGTTTGCGGAAAGAGGTTGATTTACTTTTCCAGTGCGTCATAACCATCAAGCACGGTTGTAGCTTTCTTGCCAGCACTGCAGCAACAGCCCACCTTGGCACATCCCTACTGCCAATTAAAGGCAGACGACTGCGCCGAAAGCTAAAACAGTTGCAAACCGCTGAATGGTAATCTAGAGGTAAGTTTGGTGCCAACGTTTACGATAGTACCTTCAATATGCAAAACGTTATGGAATTTTAGGTAAAATTTCTTTGCGTGAACAAGTGTATGCTGCTGTTATTTCAAATCGACCTTCAGCATCAAGCGCATGTGTGTCATAGCAGGAGTGAAAAGTGTTGTTTCTGCTCAATTGCATGACTCACGTTTGTCTTTTTATCTAAGAAGAAAGTACACAGTACTGCTCTATTAAGGACCCGTAAGAATTTTTGATGTTCGATAACCCTTCAGTTGCTTTGGTCGAGGTTTGACGATTCCTTCGTTGTGGACAGCCTTGGGATCTAAACGAAATGAAAAAGACATTTGAACTCAAAAGCTAAGGATTTTGTTATTTTGCTCTGAACACTGTATTTCTGCCTGATTTTTGTACGAAATGTACTCGTAAGATTTTGGCGACAAAACTAAAACACCTGCCAGGGCCGGGGTTATACTTTTATCTACTGCAACCACCCCCTAAGCTTCATCGTAAGCTTGAATGTTACACTGCATTAGTAGGCTTAAATACAAGGGTAGTTTCTAACTTATTCACCTGGCCAAAATCTGCAAACGTTGAAGTACACCCGAAAAACGACTTTCTTTGAAATAGCGGATGTTTGGCCGGGGCTTGTTCAGGTTTTCTGGAAGAAATCTGAAAGTTGACACCACATTGCATTTAGTTTTGATGCGAGATACCTCAATAACAGCAAACTGACTATAAAGAAAATGTGTAAACCAATGAAACAACAACATTTGGAGAAAATGTTTGAAATGATGGCCAACGATGCTTTAAGAAAACGCATTTAACAAAGACACGATAAGTGACACATTGGAAACGTAGGAAAGTAGTTCACCATCAAAAATATGTTTAGAAAACCACGTTAGCTCAACAAAGCCCCAAAGCAACGCATGCAAAGTCACCAACTACTCTAGATTTAACATTAGCTTACGATTTCACCTTGACAAGTTGACGCATGAAGTCAGATTGGGATCACCGCCGAAACTTCATCTAATGCAGTGTTCCTCAACGTGGGCGAACTCGCCCCCCATACTGGGATTTTAAGCGTTGTGGGGGCGATTTTGTGATTTACGAAATTTTGGGGGCGATTTCAGTTTCCATGAACGCGATTTCTACTGGTTGAAACATACTAAAATTTTGAATAGATTCCAAATTACAATATTTGTCCCTCTGGAACCAAAGTATTTGATGCACTTTCTACTCCATGGTTCATAACAAAAGTTATAAAACACATGATATCGGACTGGTGACGTAACAAACTAGCTTTATTCTGTGTAACGCTTCCCTGCACCAACCATCCAATATCACTGAAATTGTCAATCGTTGGAAGTCAAGCATTACACTTCACGCGAAGATCATGAATGTGAAAATCGGAAAATATGCAATCAGTCAAACTCCAATTTTTCAAGAGGAAAATTTTCAGCTTCTTTGACGATAGCAAAAACGGCCCAACAATCATACCATTACTACCACTAAATCATCGCATCGGCTGTCGCGGTGATAGCGAATATTAATTGTAAGTTGCCATCAAGTTTAGCCTCGTTAATTTTCGTCGTGAACTGGCGCGAATCCCTCCAACCGTATGTATTATTACTAGCAAAATTGCCTTGAAACAAATTTCAAAGGCTTCGGTATAGCATTGCCAAACGATTGTTTCCTAGGCAAAAAAACGCCACAGTCCGTTGTCATGTGTTTTGTAATATTTGTTTAGTATTAGTACCTTCAGTAAAACAATGTAGGGTTACTGGTGTGTTTTGTTGTAAAAATACTGGAAATGTGACTGTTTCGAGACGATTTACATAGCAATTAAAGGCTAATGAAACTAGTTACAGCTAGCCATAAATTGTAAAAAGTTTTTATGTTTTCTTCAATCAGTTCGAATGTCTTGCTGTACTGTGAATATAGTTGTTTTGTGTTCATCTGACTGATGAGACAGTATAATAGAACAGTATGCTAGGAAAAAAGTAACTCAGACCGGCGAGTAAGCACCAACACACCATCTTGTCTAAACTAAGGAGCTCAACAACTCTTTTTCGCCACCTGTAGTTTGAGGATTGCTATGAAGCAGTAGCATAGCCAGCCAAAATTTTTTTGGGGGACAAAATTTTTGATTTTAGGCGAGCAACAGTCTTTTGCTTGGGATGCCGTTTATGAAAGCACAAAATGACCCAGATATGCTAAAATTTGGCGGGACATGGCCCCTGGCTAAGCCTATGCTATGAAGTCATACTTTTGTGTAGATCACGCAGAAAGTTACTGACTGAAATACTATACCTTTGTGCCAGCTAGCCAGCATAAGCGAATGCTATTCCACCATTCACGAACGTCTCATCGTCATCCAAAGCGACGATGAAACCCGTGCTATATTCCATACACACGGATGATCAAATTTTTGGATTAAGCACACTGAGCGTTTTCAAGGACTTTTGGGAAACGCCAAGCTGCAGTATTGTTACTGCCGTTTCCTACGACTTATAATGCTGATCCAGGTTTCATACAAGTAGGCTACTGCACATGTGTAATAAATGCCACAATAGTCTTGACCTGAACACGACCCGGGAAACACCATACGACGTACGCTGATCAACTTGCGACCTGCTTTGAAAAAAACTTGTGAGAAGCACCATAGCAATGTTCGCATTAGTTGAAACCAGCTTCATCGTTTGAGCGGGATCTTTCAACCCACTGCTTGGCCACACTAGATCTTGGAGCAGGTGTTGATCAGCCATTCTATTGTCTCATCATCCAGAACCATCAGGCCATGCAATCCGTGGGGGTGTTGATGGATTGGACATTCGAGGACAACATAGTCGACGGTTTGTTCTTCTGCGCCAAACTCACAAGCCGCAAAAGAGGCAATAGCCTATTTGTGTAAGCAAGAGCAGAAAAGTCCGACACGGGTGCAGAGGCGATTAAGCCGGACCCTTTGTTCGTTTCGGTTTGTGCTAACTAAATTACCAGTTTTTGTTTCATTAACCTAAAATTATTTTCAAAACAAAGCAAAATCTTCAAGCAACGCAAAAATTATAGGTAGGGAGCGATTGTGCAAAAATGGTTGAAGACCACTGATCTAATGAATCGCACTAGACCGCTCAACACATGCGGCAAGTACGCGTGCGCGGCGAGTACGCGAGTACGTCCTTTCCAGCTCGAGATCATTCACAAACAAACTCTTTTTGATCGATTGATATTTGATTAGAGTTTTCAAGATGAACATAAAGCTGTTGATGGTTTGGGTGATATTAGGACTGATTGTGCTCAGCGACTCATGGAGAAGACGACGACGACGAAGAAGAAGAGGAAGGTAAAGTTGTCTAAGTTGAGTATCGCGTGTTTAAGAAAATATGTGGTTTCTTATCTTCTGAAAAAAAATTTTACACGTTTATTCGATTTGACCATGGTTTCTTCAAAAACAAGTTTGTTTTAAGACTCGTTCTGCTCGTGTGCGGTCACAGAATGATTTTATTCAAGTGGGAACATTGTGGCCTCACTACTCATATATATTTCATGTTGGAACAATAAACTGCTTGAACAAATTGGCCAAAATTTACAAATTCTTTACTAGGGCTATCGTCCGCCAATAACGAACGTGTATCAATTTCCCCCATCTAAACAAATACAAAAAGCTAATGAAAATGTTCTTGTGCCAATGTTTGGCAAAATAGTTCAACCAAGATACAATCAGTGAAGTTTTTATCGCAAAGATCATTAATGCAACACCAGCTAGCACTGGGTATGTGTGATGAAAGGCATAAGCAAAGTTATAAATAAAAGCGTTTGACGATAAGTGAACTTCTTACTTAAATATAGGATCTTGCATGTGAAATGGCTCAGTTTTCCCAACTCAACATTGCCCAAAATTTCTGTAAAACGACACTGGTACTGTACTATCACAACCTCCCACTGACTGGAAATATACCCAAATAGGAAATTACAAAACAAAACGTAGCTCCACATTTGCTCGTACACTTCACTTACTCTTTTAGCGTTCAATCAATTTTTGTGTAGTTGGATCCTGTTTGTTTTCATCTCTGCTTTCATTGTAGAAATACATTAGCGGAAGAGCTGATTAAATGAAGTTCATTTCTAACGGGTTTCCTCCTTGAAATCTTAGTGTTTGATATAGTTTTTGGGTTGTTTCGCATTTTTCAAAATTTGTTTTACTTATGAACATAAAAAGAAACTGCTTCAAAAATATTCAAGTATAAGCCCAAAGATTGCCGCTATACGAAAACAGATGGTTCCATGAAAATGTCAATCAAGCTTTTGAGTAATCGCAGAAATATGTTTCTTTTGCTAATCATGCTTGAAACTGAACTATTTGAGATTGATGAACGTTATCAAATTCCTGTTTAAACTACGTTGCAAAACACCATAGCAACAAATCCTCCGAGAAGTTTTGAAATTCGTCGTAAGTTTCAAATATCAGTGAAAGTTCCATTTCGCGGCACAGGTGGGAAGACTTGCAGAATAATTCAAGCTTTAAGCTCGATCTTGAAAAAAATACACAAATCTATTATAAGAAGCATCTCTGCACAAATCTTCGATAGGGGGTAATTTCTTAAACTGAAAGTTGCAGAGTCTGTTATTTCTTAAAGTGGTGAAGAGCTCCAAAGATTCAAATGCGAATTTCAGGTTGTTGGTGAACCAATGTTGTCCTTTACTGCCGTCTGTCGAAATCCACATTTGCATTAATCCTTCGCAGATCAGTAATTTTATGTACAATTGCGGTTTAACTTGGTGGGTAATTTTGGAGAGGATCATTACGGCAGAGACGCTTAATCTTGAGGACTTGGAAGCAACGAAGCGATCCTTAATTGTACAGCAATTAAGTTGACATACGTTTTCTTAGCAATACGTCGAGTATTGATAAACTTTCCGCGAGTCACGAAGGCCAGCAATTCCACCCAATGTTCCGGCTTTGCGCGAATAAGGCAAATGCCAGAAAACCCCAGCGTCAAAGTTTGCTGCATCCTCACGAACCTCAAAGCATCACATCAGGATATGCAATGAGGCTGTTTATAACCTATTGTTTGACCTCGTCAAACAGGGCAGTTTGTGGCTTGGATTTCGCAAAATAATATTTCAGTCGATTTTTTGAAGCAAAATATGTGTGGGAATGGTGTATAAATGTCAAATAACTATAACGTTGTGCTCAGGAATGGTAACATCATGCTAGAATCCTTTTCAAAAATGATTCATTCCAATTCCGAACACCTAAAACAATTTAAAACTCTAGAATCTAACAATTGTTAATAGGAACGCTTTATACAACCCAGTCATTTTGTGGGGTACAGGTCCTTCAAACACAATATATTAGTGCACACTGCCATGGGTGGCGGAACCGGGAGGACATGGGCCTAGGCCCCCACTTTCAAATTTCGAATTGTGTCTAATTAACCTAAGTACCGGTAATACAGTTAGTACTTTGTCCATTGTTAAAGAAAATCGTTTAATGAAGACATTTTGCAGAATTTTGCCAGTATTTTGGCCTTATGATTTGAAATTTGGCAGGACTTCGTAAAAGTTTGGCAGAACACACCGCGCACAATCTGGCCACCCATCTCGGGATTGCTTATCACATTGGTATTATCGAACAGTGTTGCCAGGTGGTGTAATTTGCATGCTTGTGTGTAGGAAAAATTCGTGCCACACCATCGAAAAATAGCTGTAATTCGGTGTAATTTCAAGCGTTGTAACAACATCCTAAATAGTGAAATTTTGTTGAATCTTATGCGCAAAATGAAATATTTGGCATATCAATTTCAATTGTGTTTTCTTTTCGCCTTGGCAACACTAAATAGCAGTAATTTAGTCGAGACCGTGACCTTCGAGACTGAGACCTCGTTAAAACTTCGAGACTGAGGTTTTATCAAAAATTCCGAGACCGAGATTTGAAATTCGAGATCGAGACTCGAGATTTTAAAACTTGTGAATTTTTGCGAAATTTTTCAAAAAACTGTCGTCACCGCTTTCCAAGTTGAATTTATTTCGAATTTCTCGCATTTTTCCGACTTGTTTTTATTCTTTCTTACATGTAAATACAATAGAGAAAAACTCGTTGAATTACAGTTTTACTAAACCATATCCTTGCAATATTCAAAGTCTCAAGACAACAGACTTGTGACGAGACCTCAAACCTTCGAGACCGAGATTCTCAAAATTGGGTCTGGAGACGATTCTTGAGACCGAGACCAAGTCTCGAGACTCCATCACTGTTAAATAGCTATGTTCTATTTATGCATTGGCAACACACTGGGCATCCTTACAGACAACTGGCTACATATGCATTGTCTTGTCTTTGCATTCCGGTATCTAATGCAGCTGTAGAACCAAGCCCATCGCCAGGAAATCGAAGAAGGGTCCAGAAACCACAACGGGGGCCCTTTTTTAATACACTATTGCATGTATGCAGCAACCAGGGGTTAAACATGAAATGGGCGTAACACAGATTTTAAATGTGGTTCCGGGCACCACTGGCCCCCGCTGGCGATGGCACTGTGTAGAATGAATATTTAAGCTGTGGTCTTGGTGTTTTTAGCAGTCCAGTGCCTACTCCGGCACACGGACTCCTCGGGCTGGGCATTGCCCTAGTCTTCGTTTGCGATTTTTCTTGGAGAACGCGAGCTTGCTTTATATATTTTTGCCACCACCCACGGTCCCACTTCACTTGTTTGTTAACTCGGGCTCTCTTCGTTGTGGGCGTTGTTACTGTTCATATATTTTCGTTACCGTGTCATCAGTTTCAAAGCCCATCTCAACCATAGACACTCCCTTAGCTTTGTGCATGTTGTATTTGTGTACGCTACTTACATGTGAATAAATTTTGTGTAGGACTAAGAACAACTAGTTACACTGACATGCTCAAGTCAGACAGATAGGTGTAGTGTAGATAAGGGTCAATGAGGGCTTATGAAACATTGCATAAAACATGACAAAAGTTAATGACGTCACATTTCGATGCTTGTGATGTCACATTTGCCAAATAAACCACAAAGATTTTCTATAGAATTTTGACGACCACTTGTTCCCCTTACTTTGAAAAAGGTTCCGCCACCCATGCGCACTGCGCAGCTGTTCGTTGAACGTTGTAACGCTTTTGATTGGCTTAAACATCATCTTTAAAACACTGAAACACCTGGAAATCAGTCCAAAAGCTGTAAAAGCTTTCATGGTTGAACAATTCGATTTTATTGGCTCCATTCTATCATACGAAAGTCGACAGTATTCAAGTATGTACTCTCCACGATGGGTGTGATAAGCAAGGAATCGATCAGCCAATTTTTAATAGGAAATCGATTTCACGTAAAATTGCGCATCTTCAGTTCTGAAATTCCCGAGCAAAGCTTGGGGGTGAACAGTTGAAAGGCAAAAATAGGAGCAGAGAAAACTGAAGAGGCGTATTTTTACGTGAAATCGATTTCCTATTCAAAAATTTGTTGATCCATTCCTTGCTTACTATACCCATGGTGGAGGGTACATACCTGAATACAGATATGTGCAAGTGTGAATCATCACAAAATGATGAAAGCAGAGCGCAGTCGGCTGATTCCTCGAAAGCATACAGAAACCATAGTGCTTTTAAACTGATTTTGACAGTAGTGTTACTAAACCGGTTAAATTGTCGACAGCAAGCACGAGAAGCAAAGATTTCAGTGAGTCGACAAGTACAATTATTTTTCTATTTGCTTGATCTCAAGTGCGGCACAGCAAATTAGATGTCTGTCAGTTGTAATTTCTAAGGTGTTGAAATTACTTGGCCGGAATTGAAGATTGACTAACGTGATTATAAAAGTACAGGATCGGTAGATAAGTTACAAATAACTTCAGTTGTTGTTGATTTTCTGAAGCTGCAGCATCCATGCCGTGACAAGTCAACGAAATTACCGTGCCTCTCTCAGTGCTTGCGCTCTCATAGACCAGACTTTCTTGCGTAATAAGCAAATAAGCCACAAGTGTAGCAAATACATAATTTCACTTCTATGCACACTACCAAGTCCATGTTAGCAAATATTACGAGTCTGTTGATCAGGTCTCAGTTATTGACTGGTACTTGTTCCATCAAGAATATGCGTGAGCAAGTGCTGCCGCAGGTTTAAATGATTACATACTTATTGTAGAAATGTATAAAAGCATTTTTGGTGACAGCGTCAAGTCAATAATGACATAAGAACAAACATTATTTTTGTATCGATCTGCTGACAATTGAAAAAACGGAACAGCAAATTTTCATAGTTATTCGGTACTTGCACCAACCTGTCGATATTCAGTATCGCTGCCTACATGACTCATCTGGGAAAATTGAAAGGGAAGACAACGGTATATGTGATATGATTTCAGTCCTGTTAAGTTTAAACACGGTTTGAAAACGGCAAACCTCAACCAAATGTGAAGATTTAACTATTGCTGTTGTTATGCAGGTTGGTGGGGAAAGCGATAAAATCAGTTGGAAATTTTTTCACGAAATATGTCCCTGCAGCACAAAAGGTACGTGAATCATACAAATGCGGCAAAAAGATCTTCACGGTAGTGAAAGGATTTCTTTCCCTTGGTGATAACAAAGTTGATGAAAGAAATCTGCAAGAAATAAGAAAAATGAGAAATGAGGTAATATGTTTGAATGATCAGAAACCTCTAGTTTGCAATGTACTACATCTGGTATTTAAAACACAGATTTAGTTTATCCGAAAAACTTTCTTTCCAATAAAACAAAATTTGATCTTGAATAAAAGTCACAAGTATTTGACATTTAACCATACAATTTCGAACGCTTCAACAGAATTAAGAAGACACAAAACGGATAACGGATTTCAAATTTTGCCCCACGCCAATGAACCTGCAAAATCTGGTTGATTTAAGTGTAAAAACATCGCGCTTTGTTTGCTTTTGAACTATTATTGCGATCAGAAAGTCCGAGCTGCATGTGCGCAAAGCTTCGCACCGTGGCAGCAAGCAACAATAGAGATCACCCGACGAGATCACTCTACTACTGCTTGTTCGCGCCACTTATATACAGTGTTGTTCTTCGCACACATTCCGTTCGTGGTGAACCGCGCATTCAGCGCAATGCCAACCGAGAGGTTGCAACACTATACATTATATGCATTGACAAATTGCAGGTATCATAGGAAACACATGTCATAAATTTTTGTTTGTCTTTTTTCGGATTGCATAAACAGGGAAGAGCGCCACGTCCTTACAGTTTATAAAATTGCAAGTGGCATTTCTTTAAACAACAAACCTGACGAGAAGTTCCGGATGGGCAGATTTCCGAAAGTTATCCATCAAAGTCAACTTCATCAACTGCAACATCTGAGCTTTACACTTACCACGCTGACTGTTTCGGATTTAAACCAAGGTTGCTAAAGACGTGCTGCAGTTTGGGTGCCGTTACTAGAGAACCAGCTGCGCAGTGCGTACATACAGTTTGAAGTCATTGATACTTGCGTTGCAACGTCTCGGTCGGCGCGGTGTCAGGTGTGCAATGCACCACGAACCGGATGTGCGCAAAGAATAGCACCGTTATATGTGTGACGCGAACAAGCAACAATAGTTTCCACGGCGTGTTGTCTCCATTGTTGCCACGAAAGTGTGAAGTTTTGCGCAATCACAGCTCCGCCTCTATGATCGCAACACTTGCCCAAAGTGTATGTCATGCGTAAACAAGCTCAGTGAAACGACTTTACTTCGCAAGGACGTCCATTCCTAACATACTGGAATGTTTGTATTGGCGGAAGAACTGACAAACTCCATGTCCGATCAAGAAGCTGAGGAAACGCTGCAACGCTTCGATGCCTTGGTTCGAGGAGGTGAGTGGTCAACAATTGATATTCATGACGATAATCCTGGCTGTACACGTGGTAGTGGATCATCATTTTTTCTTCAGAAATAGATGACACAGATTGGGAACGAAAATGCATGGCTCTTTCAATAAATATTTCCTGGATATTTCCTTCAAACAGTTATCTACATAAGCCAATAAGATAAAGTTTGGTCCCAGCTTTCCAGCTTAGAAGAAATATAACAGACGAAACTTTTGAAGTAGTGTGAAATTCCTTCACGGCAATTGAACTTTTCCTCGCGATGAAGAGAACCTGTGACTTTTTCTGCGTGAGCACCGTTTCTTTTCAATCGTATTTCGTCGGTACAACGAGCTTTTTGTCAGTTACGTTATTTTTACGTCGACAAATGCCACTCAGCAGAGAAGATAAAGGAAATTCGTTCAGACAAGTATTAGATGCGTATTCTCTTTGTTCACCTCCTGACATTTTATTCAGAAACATTGGAGGAATCTCAAGATGAATCTCAGCAACAACAGGAAACAGGAGGTAGACTGAAGTGACAGCAGTGTTTTAAATTTTGCATGCTTTACCCTTTGTGAAAAAGAAGAAATGTTTTACAAAAAGGCCCAAATATCATCCTAGTTTTGTCTCAGAAGGAAATTTTCGCTTTGAATATCGAAATTAAATTTTGTGTTTATGACGTTGTAAGGATCTAAACGGAACGTTCACATCTGTACTTGCGTTTTCAGCTACATTTTAGTTTCATTACAAGCTCCGGGAAAGTTTTGCTTTGTGTTTTTCCAAACGTTCACTTCATGCAAAACAGATTTATGCAACATATATGGTAAAATAGGGTTTTGAAAAAAAGGATAATATTTAAATATTTGTGCGATATATTTTGATGCTTTGGGATTTTCAAACTTTGAAAAATAAACAGCAAGGAATATTTCAACTAAATACACAGGGATATAGTGCAGGCTTGTGCACTATCACGGATTTAACGACAACAACAGTAATCTATCGCTGCCGATCAAAAATTTTAGCCTTTTAAAAAGGACGTAGACATTTCGCAGAAATGTTTTTGGTGAAAAATCATTTTTGATTGTTTTGAAAATCTTTCCATGACACTGTTTCGGCCAAAACTACAAAAATTAATCTTTATGGAATTTGTAAAACGATTGCTTATAATTACTATGGTGAATAGACGTAAAACTTATTTTTGTATATGAGAGCCTACCGCATTAACTTCAGCAGTGTTTACTGTTCAAGCAAAATCTCGAAACTTGTTTGTTTTTTGTTTATATAAAGACGACAATCACAGTCTGATGATGTCTTTGGAGGAGGAGCCGGATGATAATCACGAACAGTGAGCGAGCAATACATTTTATGTTGCCTATTAGCCCGTATCAACCCTCGCTGATGTTAATAAACATTACTCCTGTCGATATCTGTTTTTCTCGCCCGTCCCAGCAGAGCAGGCGGGAACTGTTGGTTGAGGTTCAACTTTTCATTTATTTTATTCCCGGCACCTTCAAGAGTCATTTGCGCTGTCGCTGGACTGCATAAGAAATTTTTTCAAATTGCTTCCTGCAGCGCCGTTTTCCTGCAACAAAAGAAATCGACAGTTTTGTCGCACGTCCCGGAGCAAACGCACACGAGTCGAGGGTTTGCCGTCAAATGCGTTTAATTCAGGCAAATCAAGGCACGTGTTTGTAAACTTCTTATCTGCAAATAAAACTTACTTTCGGGGGAATTAAGAAAAATCAGAAGAGATGCAGCTCAGAAAGTAGTGGAAGTGAATGATTTCAAAAACGGAAATGTTTGCATGGGGTTGAATTTGAAAATGTGCAGTAATAACAGTTTTGCGTGCCGAAAAAGCGAATGGCCGTTTTCTGGTCTTCAGATTGCTTTTCGAGGAAATGTGTGGACTGTTTTGCATTTTTAGAAAAATTCCCTGCCGCAGGCGGAAAGATGAATCGTGGCGGTTACATGAGTTTTGGATGAAAGGACTTCAGCTCTTTTCTCCTGCAAAAAACACTTGCCTCTAATCCTGCATCATGGAATGACTTTCATTTTTTGCTTGACGCACTCCACATGCGACATTGATTCACAGTTACTTTTGCTTTCTGTCTTAAATTTTTTTTATCTCTATTCCCAAAGTTGCAACGCTAGGTACTGTTATGAAGCAGTCACAGGGCAATAAACGCACGTTGCTTTGTTTGTTTTTTTCGTGTTAAAGCTGAATATATCTACTGTGCCAATTGTGAAGGAGTCGGTAAATTTATGAAGGTACTGGAACTTTTTGGGTAATTTGCGTATTCCTCAACCACTAAAGAAATGCCACGCTAGGGATTTCAATAAAGTTTGCCAAAGTTCAACGAACTGTAAGCGGTGAATTATCTAGCGTAAACGTGACATTTCAAAAAGTTCAAAATTATCCGGTTTCATTTACTCTTTGTTAGCTCATTTCCGAGACGCTCTTCACCTCAAATGCAATTACCCTGATCCAAACCTCAACCCACGTACGCTCACCTAACTGACCCTCCACCTGAACACTAGTAACGCTAAATACTCCACTTACCTAGTATGACTGCCTGGTATAAACTGCACCTGAACTCATGAGTATCCTTCTGTAGCAGCCTCTTGGGCTCCACTCAAACAATTTTCGCAAAGTTAAATGCATTCACTGAACAACAAATAAAAGCATAGATTCGTACCTTTGCTGCACTGACAGAGGATCTCACACTTGCTTCATTTCTGGAAGGCAGAAATGAAAAATTCCTTGGACACGGCGACAAGGTCTCATAGATTTGATGAGGCAACAAAAAATACAGAACCTTTTGCAGGCACTGTACTGCAGCACTTTGCACCCCAGACAAGGAAAAGACACCAGTAACTTGCAAACAAACTGAGAGTGATTGATATGAGAGGTATTTGACCAGAACATGCAAAAACGGGAGAATGGAGAATGCATGCCCTAAATTACGAGTGAAGATCCAAACTATCAGGAGAGCGCTAAGCAATAAATTATTTGCTAAATACAAGTATGTTCAAAATAATGATAGGACGTCCTCTAAGAAACGTGTGTCGATTTTTACGCACATTCATATTAAGGTTTAAGCCAGCCTCACTATCAAAATGTCATGAGTTCAGGGCGCCTGCAACCCGCGAGAGTTTTTTTTGCGGCTCTTGAGAGTTTCCTCAAATGCAGAAAATACCACGAAATCTCTGCAAAGAAATGGAATAGGCCTCAACGAAACTGAAGCAGACTACAATCAAACAACAACATAATCTCTGGAAGGAAGTGAGAGAGACTACTTTTTCGGATCGCAGCAAATTTATGCTGATCAATTTGGCCTTTCGAGCCTTCCGAGTTGTGCAGGCCTGCTCCATAGCAAAGGAGATGGAAGTCACTTTTTTGACACTTGCTAGTGTTCCAAAAAAAGCGACTCCAGATCCTGTTCCTGGGCTCACTAAAATCGTGCACTTTGACTCCTGTTTACACTCCGAAAACTTGAAACCAATAAATAGAACCATATGCTTTTCTCACCTGCAACATGTCTTTTTTTAACTCTTTCAACAGAATTACAATGAAACAACTCCTACTGTCATTTCGCGTATTAGCCTGCACAAGCAAATCCCCACAGTATGCCCCGTCAAGCGCCAAAATGATTCGATGTATTATATTCTATTGTGTAACGTCTTCACTCCCACACGCAATCCGCTAGACCTAGCTTATACCTAGCGATTTAGTAGTTTCGCATGATATTTTGATATTGTTTTAATGGTTTCCTTATTGTATTAGGTTGAAAATATGCAAAATATGACTTTGTGACCTAACATGGAAAATATGACTTTTTATGACTTTAAATGGCCCTAGTGATTAGTCAAGATAAAATATTTTTTCATAAGACCTTTTCGGAGCACATGCTCATCTGTCAAAACGCTGAAGGAGTAGATGTGCAGAGAAAGGTTGGGAACCTCTCGTCTAAGGCATTGGATACCCTGGTTCATGAGTTATCTCTATGGAGGTTGGATCAACAAAAAATATTGGCAGTTTTTTGCAAAAAAAGCTGTTTTTTTCTTTCTTAAGGCAGGAACCTTTTGGCTCAAAGCAAACGTTTTCAGTACCTGCTTTCTTGTTTCGAAGCAAACGTATTCACTACATGCTTTCTCAAAATTCGGAGTTCCTGAAGAGTTTGAAGATCATCCGAACCGTCACCTTTGATAAGATTGATGGCGCCTCTCGCTCCTCTAAACTCTGTTTTTCACCTGTAATCACGTAGTTGACCGGTTGAATTACTTTTTTCCAATCCATTAGACTCCTTTCCAAAAAGTTTGAAGATAGATTTGTTGCTTGAAATGGATGCCTTTTAATTTTTTGCCACCTATTTCACTCCATTCCAAACTTCGTCCTTGACAACCATTTCAAAACTTTCCCACACTCCTCTGATCCTCAACAATCTGACGTAGAAAGCGTTTTGAAACTTGTTAATCACACCACGAAACTTTTGCATGAGCCATTTCTACTGAAACGGGTGTCTGCAAACGATGCTCTTTGAAGAACAATACCGAATGGAATGACCAGCAACGCATTGTTTTGACAAGTGTAGTATCCATTTGAAACAAAGTGATATTTTCGTAGAAGCTGTATTCCTTGGAAAATGCTCAGCTCTTTTACTAAAGAACTTGCTGCTGTGGTGAGATTCAAAAATGTTCTGCGTTTTTCTGGAGTGGGTTCTGTGATTTCGCTACTTACGACTTCAACACGGTTCACAGAGCCTCTTAACAATTAAGTGATGTCTGATACCGGCAAACGAAATTTGAGGATGTTTTAGCCCGTGTCTTTTCCATTCATCTTTGCAATCCTTTTCGATCTTCTGTCACAAAATCACAGATGAGTGTTGAGACTGGCATCTTTTAAAATGCTGTAAGATGGCAGCATTCTAGCATAAATCCTCATACGATTTTTGTTCAAAAATTTTCAAGGTTGCTTTTTCACAAACAACCAGACTTATGATCTTGACACTAAAGGAACTCCTATCGTAATTTCAAATTTGATATTGCCACATGATTTGAATTTAAGCTAGGTTTACCAAGATGTCGTTTTCGACGCCGAGTGATTTTAAATTCAATTTCTGCAAAATTTGTACATCTGGTGTGTTTACGATTAATTGAATTTTCCTTAAAAAAACTATTGCTTTACAAAAATATGGTGATGTCATTCCGTTTCATTTTTGTGACAGTTAATCGGTCTCTTAATTTTTGCACCCCGCCGTTTATCAAGGTGTCGTTTTCGACACCCAATGCCTGGTGAGAGCCAAATCCATTGAATATTTCTTATGGTGCTCTTTTCGCACCGAAATATGTCGATTGCGTCATGCACCGACTGGTGTTTGCAATCTAATGTCAAACACGCTGTTTTGTCTAGACTTCAATGTCGTTTGTCACATTTTACTACATATATATTGGAGATAACGTTGTACAGGTATTCAGGTAGTGGTCATTTAGGCAGTGCTGTGAGTAGTTATTTCTTACTGCTGAACTTGTTCAGTTGTTTTTTTCTGTCGCACATTCGTATGACAGCGGACGATATTGCTGATGTGGCCCTTGACTGGTGTACGGATGATGACATATCTTACTTAGAGGAACAGAAACATGAATCTGGTGACGATGCATAGTTATACCTGCTATTCCACACCATCTAAACAGCAGTTCAGACGAAGAGGACAGCCGTAATGAAGAAGCTGATGCATGTACAAGAAATTTTCATGGTGTGTTGGGTGCAAGTTCTATCTTTTATATAAGAAACAAAACGGCATGGAAATACCCTTCATCATCATTGGTAGGAAGAACCTCAGGACACAACAGTTTTGCGGCTATCACCGCTGTACCTACACAAATCTCTCACAATCTAGGAACTACAGTAACTACGATGCATGGAAGCACTTAACGCCAGAAATAATTCTTCGTTCAGTTGTCCAACACTCCAACGAAGGCATTTGCACACAAGGAGAGAATGATTTTGACTTGAGCACTTGTGAGAAAGAGTCGTTTACTGCTCAGTATGTCAGAGGACTGTACCGAACAATCACCCATATAATTTTCTTTATAATGAAACTCACGGGTTTCCGATGTTTTCAGAACAATGTCACGTGATAGATTTACTGCTATCCTGAAATATTTGAGTGTGACTATAAACGGAACCGAAGATACACTGGGCCAGGTGTAGACCGATTCACAGCAGTACGTGATGTTTTCCAAATATTTGGATCCATGTGTCAATGAAAATATTGGTGAAACTTTTCGTTGACAGCGTATGAGCAGTTGATGCTTCTAAAGTCACGTTGTCTTGTCATAACAATTATGCCAATGAAACCCGAAAAATGCGGCGTCAAGTAAAAGTGTTGTTTAACAAGTAGACTGACAAACGATTGATTAGACAGAAATTCATTTTTCAACTGACACGATCATGAAAAATGTTTCTCTTGAAAATGTTGTGGTCGTTCCCTCTTCGGCCGATTTCTCCTCGAAAACGTGAAAAAGGTCATGAAACAAGATGCAACAATGTGCATGTGCATCACTTTTAAGAAACCAACATGTGCCACATGTTCTGCTGGCATTCCAAAAACAACTTATGTAAAGTGTAAAGGGTGCTCAATTCCCCATGTTTGAAGCACTTAGGTTTGGAAATCAAGGAAAAGGGTGTGCAGTTTTCTTTCAAATTTCAGTGAATGTGCTTCATGCTGATGGTATCTCATTACTGTAACAAGACTATTTTCAATATCACATTACAATTGCGTAAATAGCTGCTTCTGTCTCGCAACATCTTATCAGCTAGCTATATTCGACTCGCTGATCAGCTGCCAGTAATAGTCCTATATCTTCGATCATTCAAAGTATTTAACTGCAATGCGTTTTACTTCAACTCCAGTAACATGAAACATATCTAATGTGAATATAGATATTTGCAAAATTCAGCGAATTCGACATTGCTAACTTTTAATGTGGCTGCAGGTCTTTTGGTGTCGTTTTCGACACCTTGGTAAACGAGTAGAAAAATGGTGTAAACCTAATGTTAAACGTTTGTCACTGATTGGTGAAAACTGGAGGCAACAGTAGCCTTTAGATGTTTGAGATCTTTTTCAAACAAATGCAAAACTCCACAACTGTTGCATACACACAAAATATGATTCACTTATCATATTTTACAGCAAAATAAGGTCTATGTCATGGTTGCCATTAAGTAAGCATCCACTAAATCACTTTCTTCTTTTCCTTCTCTTCCTCAGCCTTCTGAGTACGTGAGTACGGCCCACGATTCCGTACGCACGATCATCCCGGGTAATAATAGGACCACACACAATTTTTTGTCAGTAGTGCTCCACTTACATTCAAATTAGATACAGCGTAGTACTCTCAATAACAAAAGTCTTACCATTTCTTCAGGCCGTTTCTACGCTTGACATTATTTATTTTTTTCTGGTTCTTGTACCGTTTTCATCATGTTTGCACCTCGCTAAGAAAAACCGTGTTTTGCATCAGACTGTCTAGAGCAGAGGTGCACAACCTGTAGCAACACAGGCGCATGCGGTCTTCGATAAAAATCAATGCTGAAAATTTATTTTTCTACCTCCTGCTGCCCTCACAGGCAGGACAACTGCCACCTAGGACAACTGCCCGCTAGGAAAATTGCCAACCAGGACATCTGCCACCCAAGACAGTTGATATTGCGTTTTAAGCATCACATACAAGCTATCAAACTCAGTTTGGTATATCGTATTGAGGCACGTAAAGGATTTCTCACGGAAGAGCGCGTGAGAACCTCCAGTTCTTACACTAATACTGCTTCAACGTATTTCAGGAAAAGTGAGTTGAAACGTTGCTGTTGCTGCCGTATAACTCATAAATCAAACGCTAAGGTAAAATAATGCACACAACATGAAATGAAAGGAAGAAAAGACATTTTAAGAGTGCGTGGATTTAAAGCGAAATTTGCATAAAAAGGTTTTCTGTGAAAATTTTGAAAATGACCATATAAAATTAAGCTTTGCACTGACTTAAGAATGTTTGTGAAGATTTAATGATATCGACAAGACATTATTCACCCAAATATTGCAAAGTTGAACTTACGTTTCTTTAGAGTGGTCAAAGGATGAAGACATTTTTGTTATACCCTGTACATAAGCGTGCGGCATGGCGATGCAGGGGATGAGGTCGCATCCTCAACACCGGAAAATTGGCAATTATTCGGGCAAGAAAATTTAGCATTTGGGCAAATTAAAAGCTCCATTCACATTTGAGTGAACTGGAATCATTTACATAAATTCCAATAGCCCAAAAGTAAATTCAGAAGAAATAGACAGCTTCATTCAATTTTTGGGTAAGATAAAATACATTTGGGTAAATTAGGAGCATTTGTGGAAAGTCTAACAGTCTCATTCAATTTTGGTTAGATTAGAACAGCCTCATTCAAATTTGGGTGAAATTAGAAATATTTCCATAAATGGAAACATTTGATGAATTCCAACTGACCAGATCAACTTTGGGCAAATCGCAATTAGCTTTTTTCAAATTTGAGCGAAGTGGAAGAGCTTTATTCAAATTTGAGCAAATAAAAACAGCTTCGTTCCAATTTGGGTGAATTCCAGCAGCCTCAATCAATTTGGGTAATTGAAAAACTTCATTCAAATTTTGGTAGAATTGGAAACATGTAGCTAAATGTGGAAGAAGTTCATTCGTATATCAATTTGTTCTTGGGATTTCATAGTGATTAGCTAACATTTTTTCAACCCAAAGTTATCTCCTTAACGTATGGCCATTTAGATATATTTTTTACATATGGTCATTTAGAATATTGATTGCTGGTCAAAATGTTAACATATGCCATTTAGAATATTGATTGCTAGTCCAAGGGACAAGGCGTCGACTCCCGTAGTGAAATATTCCTCAGGTTTTCGTTTATTTGCCTCGTCATTTCTACGATTTGGTATTGAAGAGGCGTATTAGAAAAAGTGACTTCAAACTGAATGCTGTGTTCGTGAGACCTGGAGAAATCTGCCAGTTTGCAAATCATCTACGAGATGGATTTACCTACATCAGCGATCGAACTTGCTTGGGACTGTGTTAGCGCCTTAAATTTAATTTGTACACGAAAATTGCAAGAACGTGACTCTCACGTATATTGATTTGTTACTGATATTTGACGAACGATATTTTGCCATGCAGACATCTTGCTTTTTACAATGTTACTGTAAATTTTAGTATAAACATTAACGCTTGCTGTTTATACGTCATTTGGGAAAAACATGGGCAAATTTGGGCAAAAACTTGGTGCATCCCCAAAAATATGCACTCCCGTACACCTATGACACTACATCCTTGAGGAGTTCAATAGCTTTAATGGCAATAAGCGGAAAAAAACTCAATATGCCTTAAGTGGCAGTTTCCTGGGTGGTGATCGTTATAGGTGGCGGTTGTCTGGGTGGCGGTTGTCCTAAGTGGCAGTTGTCGTAGGTAGCAGCTGTTGTAGATGGCAGTTGTCCGGGTGGCAGTTATCCCAGTGGCAGTTGTCCTTCGTGGCAGTTTGCCGAGTGGCACTTGTCTTGGGTGGCAGTTGTCCTAGACGCTAGATTTCCGTATGGCAGTTGTCCTGGGTGCTAGTTGTCCTAGGTGGCAGTTGTGCTTGGTGACAGTTGTCCTGGGTGGCGATTGTCCTAGGTGG
>JGI24022J15233_10000782_pt1 | contig 22862 bp, 10 predicted proteins | sample Ectturendosymbi2_FD_15233 | JGI IMG/M metagenome (IMG submission 15233)
TGCAGTTCACTCATGTCCGCTCCTTTTTCTGCACAGGCAGATTGCGAAACTTGCGAGCGGGCTGTTCTACTGTTGGTCTTTATTGTGTAACAATAACAATGGAAAAATTTTTTCTAATGTTAATTTAAAATTACGATAGTAGGCGTTTTGCCGCATGTGACTGTTGAACGCAGACATCTTGGCGGGTAATGCAGCGAGACAGTGTCTATTGATAGCGTAAGCAGGAAGGCCGGAGAGGGGGGCATTGCTCTCCTGACCGTTCACAAGGGGGGAAATGGGGGCATAGGTATCTTTTGTATAACAGCATCATAGGTAATTTCATGGTATATCAAGATCGAATTAAAATAATTTTCTATAGTTTCTTATATTATTTTTGTGGTCAACGTTGTTGAACAGTAGCTAGCATAATCGGCAACGATTTTTTTGTTCTTTTTATTAAGTTTCCTTTGCCCTCAACGTTTGTATTGCCCCCTGCCCTACCGCTGTTCCTGTGTCCCTAGATGCATCACTAGTTTTCCGTTTCATTTTTTGATGTTGCAACCCTGGTGGGTGTGCTCTTATACAGCCGCACATATACGCTTGCAATATGTACATCATTTCGAGCTTCGTCATTAATTGGCAGTTCAGTCAGGTTTATCACAAGGTCTCACACATTTCCGCATCTGTTCTGTCCTCCCAGTAGTTGTACATATAACAGCCACATGATAAAAATGAAAGTTTTCTTGCGTACTTTATGCGCATTCCCAATTCTTGTGTAGTTTAGGTAGTTTCAAACTGTAAACCCTGTTGGGTGTCCGCCATCCCAGTCGCATACATCCTCTGCTCGACTGCTATCAGACGAGACATTCGTGCAGCTTGATGTTTTTGCAGTTGTGAAATGCGCTGACGTAGCACCGAGTGTGCTCTACTCCACTGATTTAACGCGTTACCACTTACCAGATATTTTCACCGTGATGAATCTCTCTGTCTTAGCTTTGAGTGCTGTGTTTTGCTCCGGTCTCCAACTTGGAGCGCTGATAATTTATGTTTATTACAGTGACAGTGACACATTGTACAACGAAAAAGGAGAGTGTGTGTAGAGTTATATGCATGCTATATCAACAAACTTTGCCCAAACATTGGTTTTCAAATGTGAATATGACCCATAGCGTGACGTAAGAAAGAGCGAAATTCCAGTAACAATGACCACCATACGTCACTGCTCAATACTAGAATTTGGTAGGGGCCATACAATCAAGCAGTTTGCCCGGGCAGTACCAGACCTCTGCATGACACTGGGCCCAAAATCACACGAAGACCTTTTTTTGGAAATCATCCGAAAAACGGTCTTCGTGTGAAGATATTCGCAAAAACGTGGCCAAAATTTTTTCGGGCAAGTTTGGAGAAATTCGGGTAAAAAAACTTCGCATCCCCAAAAATTTACCTGCTTTTACGCCTATGGGGGAGATTATCACACTTTCCTCTTTGACCCGGCATTATATTGCCTGATAATTTTTTTCGGTTGTGATGTAATAAACACGTTTGAACGCAAAGCCTCAGCATTCATTATTTGGAGTGTTCGACATCAAGTTTCTTAAATGCCTAGTTGTGGGTGTACAAAACTGCGACTTGTAGGCCTACTTTATCACTGTAATCAGTGCAGAGATTGTTTTGCGCAAAGTTTATCATGGGTTGTCCAGATTGTCTTCTCGTATTTTGTATTGCACAAACGTAAGATATGTTTAATGCTTATGACTAAAGTTTTAACATTTCTCAGCTTGCTGTTAAGGTAGCAAGGTGGAGATAGTTGTGTAACGTAGTTGGTTAAGTGCAGTGGTGTACGCAGAAAATTTTCATGGAGGGGGGTTCATTCAGTGGCACATGGTGGTCATTTCTTTTTGGTGTGCGCAGTTTGTGACGTCACAATTTGACGTCACATTCATGTTTCAATTCCAACGCTTTGGCGAAGTTTGTTGAAATAATATGCATATTCTTATACGCGCACTCCCCTTATTTTATGTATCATTGCACTGAATATAAATTATTATCGCTCAAAGTTAGGATATAGGAGGAAAATAAACTCAACGCTAGGACACAGAAGTTCATAACTGCAAAAATATCAGGCTGCACGTGAAAACAGGGGAGTGAAACACACTTATCACTGCGTCAGAGCAATTTACAACTGCAAAGTGAGGCTGCGCTGATGTCTTGTCGAATACGAGCAATCGAGCATAGAAAGTGTGCGGCTGGACATGCTGGCGCACACCCCGGGTTGGAAGATCGAATTTGCTAAACTACACAAGAATTGAGAATGCGCATAAAGTACGCAAGAAAACGTTCAATTTTTCGTTATGCGAAGAAGTCCAGCTAACTTTTAGTTTTCCTTTTCCCGTGCTGAGACATTTTCAAATGCCTGAATGCTTTTATGTTAAAAACAGCTGTTTTTGAGCCCGTGCAACAGATCTGTCATACTACAGAAATTGGTAATATAGCCAATTCGGTCAGCGCTTGCGCTGATCAGCCTTAGCAGACAAAATAAACACAGTTGTTTGAGATGAAGTGAATTCTCGTGGAACACCATCTTAAACATGCGTAGTGGACGAAAGGTCTGCGCAAAGTGGTGAGATGGTTTCCTCACGCAGACGATAACCCAGATTCCCACCAAAACCTAATTACTTTTTGGCCCATTTACAATGTTCTTTGAAATTTGCATGTAAATTCATTCCGTGGTAATTGCAAATTAACAAGCAAAAGGCATGCGAATAGAATTAATCTCCTTTGTGCAGGTAATAACATTTTTGTAAAATATCACGCTCAAAGGGAGGTTTTAACTCCAATTCTCCTCCCTTGCGTACACCCTTTGCTGAGTGTATTTAGCAATAAATCCAAAGCTAATGCCGACAGAACATGGGTGTAATTAAGTGGGGGACACGTGGGACGTGACCCCTACTTTTTCAGACGACGGAGATATAATATGCCATGTCCCTCTACTTTTATCTCTTTAGGTTGTGTATTTGGAGAGGTTTCAAAATTAAAAGTGACGTTTCTCACGTTTTGTGTGAAGAGCTTTTCATGTTAGATGTTGCACATAGCCAATTTTATGTTGAAACAGAGTTTTATGTGGTGTCACTGTTTCTGATATTTTTTTATAAATTCCAGCTTCGATAAAACAATTTTTAGCATTTTATGAGTTTCTGGACACCGCGAAAGATAGTTAACTGCTTCGGCTCGACATTTTACCCTGTGTGGTATACCGTAAGAATAAGAAAGGTCATTGTTTTGAAACAATGAGAGTTTAACACAGGTCTCAGCGTTTTGTACGGTCCGCGATGATTTTTGGGAATTTTTCAAGTAATTCGTATTTCCTTTGTTTCGTTTATTCATCGGTGTTTGAAGGTGCTCGACTAGCGAGTGAACTAGTTCCTTTTGAACGAACGTAGTGACGGCTAGAAATGATTCGCCTACAACTCCTGATACCTTTCGCAAGAAATAAGATGTAAAAACAGTCATTGTAAGGTTCAGGGCCAGAACCTTAGGAACCGCAATTGTTGCGTCAGCGTCATAATGTGGCCTTCGGGTTACTTTATCAGTCCTGATTTGGTCCTCGAACCAACTTGAGTTTGAGACCCTGGTTTAACAGCTGCACTTGTGAGAGACACAATACGACCATAATTTGTTTCGTGCAGAAATGTAAATGGCTTTGCTGTAACGTTGGTTGTCACGTATTCAGAAACAGACAGCGTAAAATTTAAAATACAAGTGCTGTACGATGTGATAGAAAATAACATTTTCAGGCAAGTCGTTGCGAAAATTTTGCCTAAGGCAAAAAGTAGCATAATTGTGGAGACTTAGTTTTACCCATTAGTAAACAGTATTTCAATAAAAATATTGGAGAAGTATTGACAATAGCTGTATATTGACCTAGAGTTCAAAACTTAGGGACTTGGCTAGGAATTAGAGATAGCCTATAAATTTAGCCTCATTTTTGTAATGTTGTGACAATGGTGACCAACCAATCCAAAAGATGTTTATTCCGTGGCTCTTGCATTCCGATCTTAAGTCATCTGATTGACCTGAATTTAACCAAACCACAATGCAGCAATGTTATCATCCAAGTGCAAAACATTAGCTTTAGAGGTACGTAGCACCTAGTTTTGCTAGACATTCTTTTCGTGTTATATGCAGGTGAAACATGGTACTTTTTGGCCAATTCACCGTTGTGCATTTTGATTTCTGTTTAATCTCAAATATAATTTCGTGTCCTTATGCAAGTATAACTCTTAGAATGAAACTTTTGACATTAATTTCATCTATTAAAATTTGATGTTAAACCTGAAAATTTTGATTGTGAAAAGACTGAGGTAAGTGGCATTATTGTAAGAAGTCACAAGGCAACAGTCACCAGACGATTAAATATACAGAAATTACATTGTGGATGGATATGTGCCTATGTGAGTGTGTATATATGGACAGACCAGGGGAGGTGGAAAGGATACATCCTCCTCCCACCACCAGTAAAAACAGATTAAAAATCATTTTGTGAAATAGCCTACGCTAAGTTTTGCAAGCTCTTTTGGTATGATTCTACATACATTTAGCGGTAGCTTGCTGTTCATGAAGTCTAGCAGAATTATTATTCTATACGTGTGTAAAAAAGCTACCCTTTTGATGAACAGAACTGTCAATTAATAGCCTGTCAGTATTAAATTGTCGACTAATCTTGAATATTGACATTACTTATTGCCAAGTTCGTGAATTTTACTTGTAACAGCAGATGAGATGCCGGTATGTGTGATCACGCTGTACGCTTGTCAAAATTTGGAATGCTGATCATGTTGCTGAACTATAGTACCGTGTCCAATAACAAAATTAAGTATATTAATTTGCAAATCATCTGCGAGGATAAAACTAAGCGTGTTTAATGTTGCTTTCAAAACACCTCCAAAAAACAAGATCGGGAATCTGTATTTATAAAACTTCACCTCTGCATCTATCTGATGACTATATTGGTTTCACACCAAGCTGTTCCCCCACATTTCACAACAAACTTGCGCCCATGCAAGAGAATATTCCATTTAGTGAATTACAGATTACACGTACACGTTATCCCTGATTTGTTGAGATTTATAGCTTATACGTGCGATACACAATTTATGGTAGGTAAGTAGTCTAAACATCTGCCTTGCAGGAGAAAATTAAACTGGGGACTAGTTGATACCAGAAAGTCTAGCATGCGTATTTCGACTAACAGCAAGTCCTGTCTGCAAGATTTTAAGCAAAGTTCACTTCAATTTGTAATAGGCTTAAGGTTGTAAGTTTGCGCTGATGAAAGGACGCGGTGCATAGTTTGACCGGAGTGACGGACTCAGATTTGTTCTTTCTGCAACAGTGTTGTCATAACTGCACGCAAGGTTCGATGCTGGTTTCTTGCAATAGTTGGTTGATTACAGTTCATCACAAAACCTCTAAGTCAGAGGTTCTCAACCTTTTTACCGTTAAGTACCCCCAGTCATAAAACAATGAACCCGAACCAGGTTAGCTGGCAAAGCCGTGGATTTCACATTGCTGCATCACAACAAAGAAAAATCAGGTAAAAGTTAGTTCATGTAAATGTTAGCTGTTTTCTCCAAGTCAGTTGTTCTTTGAACGAAAGTGCCGTTTAACAATAGTGAAGTAATTGCATTGGAAGTTCGATTCCTCCTTGAGTTTTGTGTGATTGGCGTAACTTCGCCCCTGCGCTCGCCGCTCGGATCTCCACTGCAGAGCTTCCTTTATTACGAGTGGTAACGGTACTGTCTAAAGTCCACCACAGTAGCATCCTATTAGTCATAAACATGGACGTAGGGACACATGAGCTATGCACAGATCTAGTCCGGTCGCCACATGGGGGGGAGCTTTGGTGGGCTTAGTCCCCCCCAAACACTCCAAGCCACTCTAAATTGAAAGATGAAACACTATAAGCAAGTAGAGTATTTGTATAATTTTAGAATGTCAAGCCCCCTTGCACAAACATAAAGCCCCCTATCGAAGACTTTCTGATTCTGCCCACGTCCCTTCAAATAAACAAAACTTCATACAGATCAACTCCAATAAACTGCCGTCTTTTTGATATTCAAATTATTATATTGCTAAACAGCTTCATGAAAAACTTCGTACCACGGTTGACTGAGCACGATGACGTCATAACACCACTGCTCAGAGGGGCCCCGCGTCTAGGTCTTGCATTGGGCCCCGCACTTGCTAAGGACGTCCCTGGCTATAAAGATCAACAAATCAAGACTATGGTGTGCGTGAACGGAGCGTGGAATCTGTAATTCATTAAATGGAATATTCTGTCAGCATCAGCTTTGGAATTATTGCTAAAGAAACTCAACCAACCGCGTTACACAACTAACTCCACCTTGCTGTTTGAGCAGAAAGCTGCGCAATGTTAAAACTTTAGTCATAAGCATTAAAAATATCTTACTTTTGTGCAATACAAATACAAAAAGACTCTCTGGGCAACCCATGATAAACTTTGCGCAAAACAATCTCTGCACTGATTACAGTGATAAAGTAGGCCTACAAGTCGCAGTTTTGTACGCCCACAACTAGGCTTTTAAGAAACTTGATGTCGAACACTCCCAATAATGAATGCTGAGACTTTGCGTTCAAACGTGTTTATTACATCTCAACCGAAAAAAAATTATCGGGCATTATCATTCAAGGTCAAAGAGGAGAATGTGGTAATTTCCCTTGCTCCTCACGTATTTCTGCAAACCGCGACGATATCGCTGTAACGCAATTTCAGAAACACTTTGAATAAAATAACTCAAACAACTGAACAGAAAGTGGGTCGGTGGAAAGAGCAAATGTGCTCTGGTGCTTCCATTTACACTTAGGGGGTTAAACCTCATTTTGGAAGCTTTAAGCCCCAAAAACCTCCCCGAGGTGACATATTCCGTGACATAAACTCTCTCAAGCATCTGGCTACCCTTGTTCCTGGATTTATGCTGGACATTTTGCAGCAGGTTTCAAGTGGTGGTCTTACGAGCTGATCGAGTTCAAGTTTGGGTAGCCATTTTGGGAGTGTCCCACCACTTAAAATGTCTGGCATTGGTCATTTATGGTTTCTGGGATTATGCTAGACTTTTGTAACAGGTTTCAAGTGGTTATCTTTCCAGATGATCTAGCTCAATTTTGGGGGTTGATTTAGGGATTTGGCAGGGGTGTCCCACCACTTAAAAGTTCTGGCATTAGTCATTTATTATTCCAGGGATTATGTTGGACATCTTGAAACAGGTTTCAAGTGGTTACTTTTCCAGATGACCTAGCTCAATTTTGGAGGTACCGTTAAGCAACCCCATGACCACACCCACCAGGTGTGACACGGCTGACCATCAGTTCCTTGTAAAGGAAGCCATAACACATGACGTGATGCCATTAGAAATTGGTTACCTTTTCCATCTAAATTGGACCCTCTAGTTGCTAGATTGCAACTAGCTTAGATACACGCAAGAAAACTTTCGTTTTTTATTATGTAACTGTTAAATATGCAACTACTGGGTCGTTGCCGGAGTTTGAACAGGAGTTGGATTATGAAATTTGAAAAGGATTTGGGCCTGCATTGAAAATTTTAGAGCAAGAGTGGAGTCTGAAAATGTGACTCCAGCCACCTCTGGTGTGCGGCTGTACTAACCATATCAAAGTTGAAAGAGACACAAAAATGATCCAACGCTTTCTTTGAAAAACCTGCACTCAGTGTTGTTTGAATTTTGTGGAAAATGATTAGTTATAACTACAAACTTCGATGCACCATGAAAATTATAGTAGAACTTCATAAGTTCATTTACATTACAGAATTGTAAAGGATTGGAAAGTTTACCAAAACTGGGTTATGGAAGTGTGTTGGAAATTTCAACAGCTTCAACACCACATTAGATTGATATAGTTAGTGCCATATCTTAAACAAAAAATTCAATATCGTCTGACATCTCCAAGCAGTGGTGCAGTGCCGGATTAAGCTAGCGCGGGGCCTGTAGCATATTAAACTCGCGGGGCCCCAACTTAAAAATACACTTGAACAAGTGAACAACTGTTAAATCATAAATTTTGTGGGCATCTATGTGACTACCTTTAGGTTAAGTACAAAAAACCTGGTCCTAATAGCAACTGGTGGAGATTATGGGCGACATATATTTTATACCAAAGACGTATATACGTATTTTATACCAAAGACGTATATCTCTTTATGAAGAAGGATTACATTACTGTACAGTGTACAGCTCATGAGTACAGTACAAACATGGGCGCAATTTGGTGGGGGACACGGGGGAAGTGTCCCCCCCATTTTTTAAACGGGGGGACATAATATACCATGTCCCCGCACATTTTTCTTTTAGGGTTTTATTTGGAGAGGTTTCAAAACTAAATGTGACGTTTGTCACCTTTTGTGTGAAGAGTTTTTCACGTTAGATGTTACACATAGCCATGTTGATGTTGAAAGAGTTTGGAGTGGTATCACGGATTCTGATATTTTTATAAATTTTTACTTCAAAAATGATTCTTAGCATTTTGCAAGTTTCTAGAGACCGCAAAAGATTGTTAACTGCCTCTATCCGACATTTATGCAGTGTGGTTTACTGTAAGGAAGGTCACTGTCTTGAAACAGTGAAGTTTAACGACTGCACACGGTAGAGACCACAGTAGCCTACAGCCGTGATTTGTTTCGTGAAAAAATGTTTGGCTAACGGTTTTACTGTAACGTTGGTTGTCACGTGTTCAGAAACAGACAGCCTAAAAGTTAAAGATGCAAGTGTATAATGGTAAAAAATAACATTTTCAGGCAAACCTCTGCGATGTTTTTTTCGAAGACCAACAGCAGTACTGTTGTGGAGACTTTGTTTTAGGATGGTCAGTTTTGCAAAAGACTGTCTTCAACCTCTAGTAAGCAGGATTTCCATCAAACCTTTAGAGAAGTAGGCTATTGACCTACAGTACCTATATATTGTCCTTAGCTCAAAACTTAATGACTTGACTAGGAATTAAAGGTAGCTTATACATTTAGCTTTATTTTTTGTATGTTACGACAAGGGTGACCAACAAATTCAAAAGATATTTGTACCAACAATGCAGCAATGTTTTCATCCAAGTGCGAAACATTTGCTTTGCATGTAGCCTACGCATGAGTGGCGGAACTACTTTCACAGTGGGCCAATGAGATACAAAGTAACTATACAGATAACAGAAAAATTCTTGCGCAAACAGGCACGACGCCATGTCTATTTCACTTATATTTTTTCACTTTAACTTTCCGCTGTCTAGAATAAAAATACATACCAAATGTAATCACTGCAAATAATACTCACTGCCAGTGTAATACAATGTGTCATATCACAGTTCTTTATTTTTGTGAAGCTTCAGAGCTTACAATTTAAACAAGCTGCTTCCCACCAGCACCACGATGAACAGAACAAAGACTCGTCTGTTTTCAGTGATATTCAGTTCATCAATAGGAATCTAAATGATTGCTTTACAAGGTTATTTAACAGCGTAGCAACGGTATGCCTTCACTTTTTGCATTATGACTCATAATACCAGCACGAATGTTTTTGCAACTTCTGCAAATCTTAGTTCGAAAAACTCACGTCTTTCGCGATATGAAGAAGACGCTTCTTAGCAATATAATTACAGTAGAGCCCTGTAATGATCGAACAACTTCGTTTGCTATGTGCCATCATCATGAATCTGGAAGTTTTTTAAGTTTGTTACTGTACACTATAAAATTCCCGTATTTACACTTTTCATGATCGCACCACTCTCGAAACTTCCTTCCGTTGTGACACTCCGAACCAAGTTTTTTTTTAATATGAATTCATCCCCATGGAAAGTATTTTTGCTGTCCTCTTCAAAGGAAAACATTAGCCTGCCAAACAGAAATTGACACCCATGGTGAATTTCTCGCTAAATCAAAATGCTTTAGATCATGTTTTCTTGAAAAAATCTTTTCGTTGACAGAAGGTTTGATTTTCAATGACGACCCGAATATTGAGCTAATACAATGCAAAAACATAGTCATTTTAAAAACTCTTAGTGAAACCTCACACCAGGCCCGTAACCAGCTTGGGACACCAGGGGGGCGAAGAGTTTTTCTGAGGGGGGCCCAAATATTTTGATCTATGTCGTATAGTTTTAAACTATGTCCACCACATTTTTCCAGGGGGGAGAAGTCCTCCTGTGACCCCCTTTTTATGGGCCTGCCTCACACATTAGTTTGTTTAATGGTAAACGTCTGTCTTGACTTTAATTAAGATGTTAGTCTGACGACGTATCCACATTTTGTGGCCTTTATCACAGACTGATGAAGTCAAAAAATGTTAAAATGTAGATCCAACATCATCCCTGATCTTGCTCTAAACGCAACCTAGCGGAACGTATTCAGCTTACCATTCAAATTACTATTTTGTCTAAAATTGCGTTTAGTATGTAACTTAACTGCAAGGTGAATCGGCCAAAACAAACTCTCACATTCAACCGATAAAGCGAAAAAGGACATAAACGTTCTGGAGCATACCACCGACAAAGATTTCTACGTCCATGATCATGGAGAATGTTAATGTCAAAAACTTTGTAAGAAAATCGGCTGTAATGGAAAAGACTCAAAGGGAAATATCGGATACATTTATTTTCCGACAAATCATGAACAGTATAGATCTTGGTCTGAGTGGGAGGAAGTACCTGACCTGACCCTTGGTGACGTCCGCAATCTTGACATTTTATGGCAACGAGATGTTCTGTTGCTCCAAACAGCGTTGCTACCGCAAACCGACATATATTTTTTCAACTACAGCTAAGAATTTGCAGAGACTGTTTTAATAAAAGTTGTATTTAGATCCATGTAAAATGCTATGTAGATCGTGTGTTTGATGTTTAGGTCAATGCCCAAAACAAATGCAAAGAAGAACAATTTATTGGATCGCTTGTGCCTTTAGTGTAGGTAGAGCCCTATCAACCGCCCTACATACCACCCAATTGGGGGGCACATTTTTACAGGGAGCCATAAATTCAGTCCCGTCGCCACGGGGGTACGTTTGTGAGCTTATACCCCCAAACAAATATTTAACCCTCCCAAATAGAAATATGAAACACTAGAAATCAGTGAAGTTTTTATTAATCCGTATTCTATATCCTGTAATTTATAGACAGAACAGTACCTTGTAGCGTCGTGATTAGGCCACAAATAACGTTGAATTCGTAACAGCAGTACAAGAGTGAACCTAGTCGAACGGGGAACTCTATTGCTGTTATGCCGAGCGTCGTCGGTTCGATTCTCACTTTAGTTGGGCGACGCAGCATTGTGGCTGCAACATATCAATCCGTGTTCTGTCCTGTAATTTATAGACAGAGCAGTACCTGTCGTTGTAAACCAGAATAACATCGCCTGAACGTTTTTGATACGTTTGTGAGGTAATAAACGTATTTGAGGCTTGAGCGTAAAGCGCCAGCATTCATTGCTTGTGGAGTGTTAAACGTAAAAGTAGTCTAACGGGACATGTATAGTTGTACACGTCCAGAAGTCAGACTATCACTTGATCAACGTAGTTTGTGTAGTAATTGATGTAAAATATGTATTATGGTTAGCCCAGGTAGTCGTCTAGTATTTTGTACTGCATAGAAGCCAGATACCTTCGGTGCTTACGATCAAAGTTACACATTAGCGCAGCTTGCTTTTCGGACAGCCAGATGGAGTTAATTGTATAGTTAGAACTTAGACGAGTTTATTTAGCAATCACTGCTAAGTTAGTGGATTACTGATGTTAACCATGTTGCGTCCACGTAGGCCTGAGTGTACGTTTGTTAACATATATAGCCTATCTGTGATACAAATGTTGCTTAATTAATTTAAACATATGCCATGCACCAGAAGATTAACAAGTCCAAGCATCAGAAAAGTTTTTGCATGCGTATTTCGGCCAGTAAAAAGTCCAATGCGCACGCTTTATAAGCACATTTCACTCAAGCTCATGGTAAAGTTTATCTATTCGCACTAAGGAAAGAAAATTTCATCCCGGCGAACTGCTGTGACCGGCCTCAGGTTTGCTCCTTCGGTAGCATTATTTTCATAACTGAACGATAAGCATGATTCGTATTTCCTACAGATATTTTTTACCATTTACATTTCATTACAACAGCTCTAAGTAATCGCCGTTAATGGCAATGATTAAATCCAATTTCTCTTGTTAAGCTCGTTCAAAAGTTTTAGTTGCAAACTAAGAGCCTGTTATGGGTATTTGCGGGAAAACGTTTAATAATTTTATAATTAATTCGCCCAAGTTGGAAATGCTGTGAATTAAATGTAAATTTTCAGAATGTCTAGCCCCCTGCACAAAAATGAAGTCCCCAAATTAAAGACTTTCTGGCGAAGGTTATGCCGAATTTGTGTTTGCAAGTCATGGAAAGAAACATAGTGAAATAAGAAACAATTAAAAACTAGGGTATTTTGTTGTGAAAGCCATTCCGCCTCGAGATGTGCCATAACGTCGAAAACATTTTTTAAGAAATCATTATTAGGAGTCCCCCTGTAAGCTTTTTTTGGGGGGGCTAGAGTTGGGCTGCTACGGCACTGAGTGTAGTTGTAAAATTTCAATGGACAAGGAGATGCGGAGTAAAACATGCGAACCTTCTTCGCTACACAGTACACCAGAGGTTCCCAAATGAAGCGTCATACTGCGATTACAAGGGCGTGGCAATCTTATATCCACCTTCATTACCCAGATCATAGGATTTAAAACAAAACATGCTCAAACCCAGTCGATGTACATGTAAACCAGTCTGCAGGCGGTCAAACGCATTGAGTGCACCCCGTTTAGATGTGTTATGCCACAACAACCACGCTAATTTCCTCAACTAAAAATCTGTAATATTTTTATGCATAGCGGCGCTTGATTTTATGCTTAGGATTATAGCGATAGGAGTTCATAAAAGATGAGAACCACTACATTACGCCATCATTTCGAATAAAGTTGTGGGCAACGTTAAGGTTGATAATGATATTGGTTTTTGCTCATACGGCATGAATCTCTTTTCTCGTTTAACTTTTTAGATGCCACTGCTTCTGACTGATCCTTGGAAAAAACATGCTCATTTCACGAAGGCCACAACAGCGATATCTGATGACAAAGTACAGAAAAACAGTGAAATGTCACACCAACCTTATCAAAATAAGCACTAACGTTGCCAACTTTTCTGTAATTGAAAAATTTCCGTAAAAAAGGCTTTTGAGACCGAAACTGGATGAAGGCCAATTCAAAAAAGGAAATTATCCGTGGCTAAAAACGTTTGTGTGATAAACACCTGTATACTCATTCATGACAAAGCCAAATTGTTCATAGTGAGCAAATTCTTCCTAGTGTTTAACAGAATATTTCAATTAATTACTTTAATTTAAAATGGTTTTGCTGGGTTGCAACTTCAGTTTGATCCTTACTTTTGTCAGCAGTGAGCTCTTTCGAAAATTGTACTTTTGGCACATGGGAAGGGTTTTACGAACAGCGTTCTCATTAAGAAATATCGTTTGCTCTCAGGGCGTTGACCGATCAATCTTGTTTGACGTCAAATAAGAACTGCCTTTTTCCTTGCCCTCTTTCCGTAACTAATGTTTGTCCACGAAATAATCTTTCTCGCCTACACGTATATAAAGTTAAACTGTTAACAATAAACGAAAGCACTCCACACGAAACTGCTATTAAGAACCAGCGAACAATCCCAGGTAAGTTGCACGGATTACGTTTTCTCGAGTATGGATCGAGTTGAAAAATACTCCAGATGATATTCTTTGCTTTAGATAGAAGAGGACCTTGTTTTAGCTTGTTTTAGATAGATAGTATTTGCAGTTCATGAAAAACTAAAACCCCCACACTTTCTGTTTTGTTAAATACGTGTTGTACTTAGTCCTTTTTAACAGCAGGATAATATGCGCTGTAAATTGCTTATCAGCAATAAAGATTTTTTTAAATTTTGTGTTAAGCCTCAAAAGTATTCGTTTCTTGAAGTTCTCAAGCTTTTCTTGCGAAATGACGAGGCAGACAGAAAGAATCTTACACCAAACGGCAAGTAACACAATTAAACCCCGGAATAGCAAGCCATGCAAAGCAGAAACTTTCACTTCCAAGCATCGCCGTCAAATCATGGTGTGATCTAAAACTTACCAATCTGTATCGGTCGTTAAATGGCATTGAAATGCAATACCATCTTTATATAATGTGAAGCGCAATGTTTTAAAAAATGAACTTTCAGAGATATCGTTTTTTTCGCTTGGCAGTGGCCAACACTCAATAAGAGCACAGACGGGTGCTTGACCGCGAAAAATAGGTTGCAAAACGCAACTCAACGCATGTTATGCCACTGTTTCATTAGTCTTGTGATAAACACACGGTTTTGGGATTAGAATCGGGAGTTTTATGGATTTGAGTTTGCCTGATTTTCTTTATTTAGATTTTGCACGATTTGGTGCAAATTTTGTTATGTCGTATACATTGCTTATTTTACAAGCATGGTGATATTTGAAGCAACTTCGTCAAAGCCGTATAGTTGTTTTGAGCTTTGAAACTGTACAAATACGAAATAGCAAAAACGTATTTTATAAATACTTCTGTGCTTTTAGTGCAATCTGAAGTAAACTGCGAAACTACAATACATCTCTCATTTCTACTTCTGGTAATTTTGTGAAAAACTAGGTTTCGATTGAACCAAACCTTCTAATGATTAAAAATTATTTACTTGTTTTCTTTTTTCTGGGGTGTCTTGTATGCGGTGCTTACCTTTCCAGCGCAAAGTTTGATCTTTCGTCAAATTAATTGCCAAGTTGATACCATTTCAACTTCTTTTCAAAATTATTGTTTAGAAATTTTTTAAAAGTTAAGTTAGGTGCCTGAACAAAAAGAGAGAGTACGGAAATTTAAAAACAGCTGAAACAACAAAATGAATGTCACTCGTGGGACTTGTTAAAAAAATTCGGTACATGCAACAGTTAGTTACGTTGAATCAAGAGGCGACGCGAAATGATCTAGTGTGACTAAGGTTTTGCTGTTATTAGGGATTAAATAATTTACTAAACTCCTTTAATAGTTGCTCATTGTTTTATGCGTGTAACTACGTGTAATTAGTTTTGTTTTTTGTCTTGACAGTTACAGCTTTTATTCATACTAGTAATTTATGTTGCTACACTGGAATTAGCATTTATGAAGCTAAACATGTCTGTTTACTAATTGCATTACTAAATAAAGAGAATTTCAAAAAATGCTTGTGATTATACAATCTGCCCTGGCACAAACGCCTTTGCTATCCCGTACTTGTATAAACGAAAAAGTTCTAACAGCTTCGGCAATGGACACCCTCTTTTTATCGCCAACTTTGGAGACGGCAATTGCCGGTAAGCCGAAGCCTAAGTTTCCCCTTCTTGCCGAGGCGGCTGACGTGAACGCTCTTGTCCAAGGAGCGTTACAGCAATTCACTCAGTGGATCGAGCACTCAACCTTCCAATGGAGAGGCAGACACTTTACCATTTCCGCCCCAGCCTCTAATATAGAAACTGACGAAAAAACTTTGATATGTTCGTTTTATCAATATTGAAAGAAATATTCTCCATGCTTTGCTGAAAACGAAATTGCCAATATAGAAAAATATTTTTATTGTAAATTTTCAAAATATAAAAATTTTGAGACTAATAAAACGTAGATTGAGATTGAGACTAATAAAACGTAACGACCAATGAAAATAGATTGAGACTAATAAAACGTAGCGACCAATGAAACACACAGTGAAAATATGATGAAAAAATTCAAAATACCTAGCACCATCTTCAGTGCGACGAAAAGTAATTTGTTTTCAACTTTGTGCCTCACTCTTCACGCCGTTGATAATGGCAGATAAGACTGAAAATTTTAAATCCTGTCTGTGACGTCTGTTGCACTTCCCGTTATTTTTATTGGTAGCTTTTCACTACTTCTACTTTTCGTGTAGCTGTGTTAAGGCTGGTGTGAAATTTCCAACATAACAGATGTTTGAAACCAAAGCAGGAAAGGAAGTGCTGTGTTTGAATTAACAGCAGCACGCAAGGAAATTTCTAGCACTATAGTTTTAAACTTTTGCAAGACGTTCGTTTTTGAAATGCGCCAGGTAAATATTAAGAGTTCACCACATTTGTCCAATTCAGATAATAAATTCAATTGGTTTATCGTATGTGGTGCAGATTTGGCGCTGTTCTGACAAAAACTAGACAACAATTTTCTGTGACATAAAGCAGTACAAAGAACTTGCCGCAGCTACCAAACCGCGTTCTGCCGATGTTTTTACCCAGACTGCCCAGCCATTCTCGACAAGCAGGGCAAATTAGTAGCCCGATTCATTCCAGGCTCTGATAACTTTCTGTATATACTAACTTCGCCTTCAAGCATAACTAGTCCGCCTATTTAAAGGAAAAACAAGCCAACAACTTTTAAGTGTGTGGTTTAGCACATTAGTTTCTGCTTCATGAAAGAAGTGCGCTTATTTTTACAGTGGTACGCAAATCAGTTTTGGTCAACAACATAATTTTTATTTATGGAAACAAAAACTTTGAATTGATTTCATAAATAAAATAAATTAACCAATTTCTGCTGAACACAGTTGTAAATAAAACCATTTGCCAACCAAAACTCTACCGCTTCAGCCAAATCTTTGCTTTTCTGTTTTCTGGCAATAGGAATACTTTACAAGTGTGCAAATATAACTCACTTCGATGTAGATAATGTGGGTTTGCACCGGTTCTCACCTATTCTTGAAATTTGATACCCCCTGCGAATATTTTGTTATTCACCTTATAAATGCCCGAGATTCTCTTGCTACTATTTTTTAATTTTATCGCTAAATAAAGTTTGACATAGAAAAAACACATTTATAGCACACAAAGCAAAACACTTTGTTTTTTACGAAAGTAAAGAACAAATAATTGAACCTCGTACACTGCGCTTGTCTTGTTCAAGCTGTGGTTGCGTTTTGTTTACATACCTTCAACGAAAAAACGCTCGACTCACTTTTTTGTTTTACAGAAGCGAATCGTGCCATTTTGACCAAGCAGAAGTATGAGGGCTTTCTGTGCCATTCTGCTGCTAGTTACTGCTGTGGCAGCTGCCCCACTTACAGGTATGTTTTGTTGCAATTTCCTGGAAGTATTGCGTTACATTTATCAGTCAGTTAACCCTGAATACTGCGTAACATCAGTTTTAGCTATAGATAAAACTATCTCTATAAGGGTAACCTGAGGTCTTCAACCATGCAAGGCAATCAGTCTTGGTTTGAGGAACCGGTAGGCAGGTGGAAAATATACCTCCACACTTTAGCAACTCTTAAACCTTGCTCCACCGACAAGGGCACACTTTTCCATGGCATTCTCTATTTGGAATGCGAAACGTTGTCTACTGATAACTTGGCAACTTTGTGATCATAGCCAAAAGGATCTTTGCCTCTCATAAAGGTTATGCCTTGCACAGTGCATACTTTATGCTGCAACAAGGTGATCTTTCAAAAATGCACATACCCTACGAATGAATACACCCATGTACATAAACCTTGCCGTAAAGTGCACACGATTTTGCCAAACATATGTTTCCAACATGACAGGGACCGAGCTTGAGAGTTTGTTAAAGAACTTTGGGGTGGACAAACTTTATTGTTAGCGTTTCGATGACGTCACCATGTTAACTCAACCATAGTACGACCTTTTTGTAAAATTGGCAAAAAATGAGGAGCACATAATGAAATTGATACATTTTGGTGACCATGTCCCCTTATGGCTACGCCCATGGTGGTGGTACAGCAACTAGTAGTGTATACAAGTATACAGTGGTGCTATATCTAGATATCTAGCACTTAGCACTGCATTTAATATGAAAACACATTAATTCTGCGAGTTAAATAGACACAATTATGCTCAAAATTGTGATAATCAATTCAAATTTGGTCAGTTCCAATATGTAAAATGTACTGCTGCTAATAATCACCACGTAGATCACATCAAAAACAAACCATAAGATCCTTGCAACAAGCAAGTTTCAACATTTAATATTCCTAATACTTTTTGTTTTTAAAGCAACATACAGTAAATGTGCATGTTTCTGGCGTTTTCTTCTGAACAATTGTGTTCAGATTTAAGCCGATAAATAAAAAGTCTGCTTTCATTGAACTGACAAGTTTTGATAGTGACGTTCCAAGCTTTTACTTTGGATCAATGCCATCATTTACTCATAAACCTTTCTTGCAAAAGCGCTAGTAAATCAATGCCCAATATTGCACTTGAGCAAGAAGTCATCGCGGCCGCCATTACGATTTCGCTTGTTATACTTATTTATACGCTTCTGATGTACACCAACACAGCACGTTCAACCGAAGCCGATCAGCGCGACGTTGCTGTGAGGCATTGACATCCGAAAACCGTCTACAAAACTTTCGCCCATATGAGAAGTTGATCCCGTTGTCATCTAATTTTTGAGCGATTAATTCACGTATGTAATTCATAATCGCAAACGCTAGAGTCTTTCAACACGTTCGAAAAATGTTTGGATTTTTGATAATCCGTCTGATCTTTAGGCTGTGTCAGGGGCGTAACGAGGGGGGACAAGGGGAGCACAATTCCCCGGGCGCTGAATGACTGCGAGGGGCGCCGGAAAGTCCCAACAATGTCAGAAGTATTTTCTTTAATACAGCACATTTGCTTCCAAAAGACCACAGGTTCGAACATGGGGTTGCCAAACTTGCTTCTCGCCCCAGGCGCCATCTAACCTCGTTACGCCCCTGAGCTATGTTTAACCTATTCCGTAAAACCTTTGTAGTTACGTTAAACTTACTTCGTTTAAATTGTTTGATGAGACTTTCCTAAATTTAATTGACTTCATTGAAATATAAGCAGGAATTAAACTGTAAACACAATCGTAACCCCAGCATTACAAAACTTATTGACCACACTCAGCTGCATGTAAAGATAGCTTAGCATTGCACGTAACTAAATTTGCACAAATGACGGGCGTCTTGAAAATACAATAACTTATCTGCGGAATTTTAAGTCCTAATTGGAAAGAATTCAAATTTAGTTTCAATTTAGTCACATGCTCTTTGCCAACAAGAGAGATTGCAAGCTCAGGGATGGATATTAGGGAAGGATATCGAGGGAGTCGCCCCGGGCCCCTTTTTTCCCCCATGAGAGCTTTGCATCATTGTTTAGTTAAAAAAGTTATGTACCACTCTAGAGCCCCATTCAAAGAAGCTCTGAAGCAAGTGTCATAGGAGGCAGATTTCAATTGTGTAGCTGCAAAACTTTACAAATTTCTGTTGTATCTTATATTCTTGAATTTAGTTCATAAATTGAAATGTGAAACAAATTTAACTCTTTTATCCACGTAATCCCACATCTACCTTTCGCAATGGCGTTGTTTTGGTGTCGCTTTCTGAGAGCTTGCCCCTAAATTTTGATATCCACCCCTGTGCAAGTTAGCTCAGCATCTGTAAGTAATGGCAGTGTCAATTCCCTCAGCACTTGCAAAATAAAAAGCATCTTGCTACTTACATTAGATTTTGTTGCTGACTCGTCTCGTTTCAGTTAAATGATTTCAAATAAGTTACTCTAGGACAGGGGTTCCCAAACTTTCTCTGGCCATGTACCCCTTCAGCATATCGATAGAGGTGCATGTATCCCTGAACATGGGTGCCGGAAGGATTTTTTTCCAAGGAGGGGCTAGTAGATTTTCCAGGGGTAGGTCAACAATATTTTTGCAAGGGGGCCATAAGTGGCAAAATTAAATTTTCACCACTTGAAACTAAGGAAACAACGTTTTTTGCAAACATGTTTAGCTTTTTTTTGAATATAACAAAAATACATTTAGCAATGAGCGTATAATGATTTTTTAAAATAATATTCACTGATTTTTATGTTAATCTTTGAACCAGAAACGAAGCCCGTAGAGCACAAGCACACACTATCTGCACAACACAGATTGATAATATAAGACACAGAACGTTTTGTAACGGCGTTGGTGGTAGGGCCACAGGAGTACAGACACTTGTTTGCTAACTCGCTACACTTCGTACAACACTACATTACAAACATTTTGTTGGCATAGTTGTTCGCTAACTTGTAACACTTGGTACAGCAATACATCCAGAGTAGGACAGGAAAATCGCATGTTAAGAAATAGAGTCCAACCCAGGCTGAGCCCTGGTAATGCACGAATGCATTGCGGCCTGCACACGTCCTCAAAATAACACTGTAAGGCCCTGGCACTCAGTCGCAAAGTAAAATGTAGTTGTAGTGTTCAAAGAAGGACGAATATAAAAATCTGGCTGCATCAAAGCGCGCAACCAAACATTCTTGGACTTTCTGCATCGTTCAAGAAACAGGTAGCCTACACATTTTTTCACAGTAAGGCCTCAAAGGTAGGAATGTTGCATTGAACCTGATGGCTACTAACACTTGCTCGCTACGGCAGGTTATAAAAAGTTCTGCAACCAAACTTATAGGCCACACGCAATCTTTGCATGCACGCCTTCCTGAAATCACACCATAATTATGATGCACACATGGACCTGCAGAAGGAACGAAAAAGCACATTTTTAACTGAGTTCGACATTGGAAAGAGAAGATCGCATTAGTGGATAATATTGATATCGTAGTTGTCTCTGAATATCTTTGTCATGTGAAGCTCAATATCTAATACAATCCCCAAATATTTGTAGTGGGAAACATATTTTACTGTTAGTACACCCGGTGGTGGGTTTAGGGTTGGGGGGACCCGAAGCAAGACTAAAAAGGGGGCTCTCTGATGACGTCATCATACTCAGCCAACCGTGATAATCACGTTTGATCAAGCCTTAGATACGGCCACCCAAGGGTATGTTCCTGAGACTACGGCATAACTGGAATAGCAGAAGGAGAAAGTACAAAAGGGTGTTCATGATACACAACTTTGAAAACACTGAAAATCGGGAAGACAAGGCTGGCAACATATAAAAGTTAGGCAATAGCAAGTTGGCATCGCCCCCACATTAGTTTCGCTCCCCATTTCTCTGCACTTGCCATCAATAAACTACATAGCCCCTTTGGAAATTTCACTCTTCACCTTTTGAAAAAATGCTTGGAAGTTGGTATCCCAAATTTGTTCATATTCATGTCTTTGTGGGAATCCATGAAACTATAAAAAACAACCAAGAAGATTTGAAACATTAAATTTGTTTTAAATTTCATCTTTTTAATGACAAGAACATAGCATACAAAAGCATCCAATTAGAGACTTGTTTTGGAAAGCTTTGGGTCTGGATGAATCAAGGCTGCCCTCATCTTGCATTGACACTAGTTTGAAAAATGTGCAAAAGTAGGAAATAATTCATCGTGTACCTTATCGAAAGCATTTCTACTGCAGCAGTAGCCTACACAATTAATTACATCTGTGCTAAGAAAAAACGGTTCAAGTTGCACTGACTAAGAGCTGGCAAAAGAGCGTAAACATCACCTAGCAAGTCTAACTTAAACCAACCATTTACTAGTCAAGCTTCAAATAACCTGTGACTTCAAGCATATAAGCTAAATCAAACCACCTAAAATACCTGAAATATCTGTAGAAAAAATGAGTATTCATATACTTAAAAATTGCCATTTCTGCTACGTGATGAGAAGCATGAATGTAGCTTTGCTTATTAACAGTCTTTGCAGCGCTACAGCAATAATACAAAATTACTTTGTAAACTAAGAAGAAAATGTCCTATCAATTAAAAGATGTAGTGTGGTCCCTGATTTAAAATTGCATGTTGTCTTATTTTCCGATGGAAATGTTCACTAAGGTACAAGTTTCATAAAATTAGCAATATAGCAAAGACTTCAATCTCTAAAAATCATCATGTGGTACAAAAATTACCATTTGGCATAAATCGTTTTTCATTTGGTATAAGTAGGCCTATTTGCTCTTGTTTGATAGGGTCTTTTCAGAACATTTTAGAAAAATTTTTAACCAATATTCTACAATTTTTTTAGGTATTACTATTGAAGTTGGTTTGAACCTTTTCTTTATTTGCTCATTGGAGATGGTGGTGGGGTCGCTTTGAAAGGACGGTACACATTACAGTTGCTGTTCGGGGCCCCTTTGACAGCATAGTAGCCTACTTACACATGCAATTGCTGTTTGTGTCCCCTTTGAAAGCATATGACTTACACATTACAGTTGCTGGCCACTCTACAAGGAAGGTACTTACACATTAAAGTTACTGCTGCTGGGGCCCCTTTGAAAGCAAGGTAGTTGCACTTTACAGTTACTGTTGGGGGCCCCTCTGGAAGCAAGGTACTTAAACATCACAATTGCTGTTGGGGCCTCTTTGAAAGCATGGAATTTTACATTATAATTGCTGTTGGGGACCCCTTTGGAAGCAAGGTGCTTACACATTACAGCTTCTTTAAGGCCCCCGAGATGAAGTTTAAAAGTAGAGTACTTACACATTTCAATGGCTGTTGGGGGCCCTTTGAAAGCAAATTACCTTCAAATGGCAGTTGCTGTTGGGGCCCCTTTGAAAGCAAGGTGCTTACTTATGATCTGTTTTGTAGTACATTATATGAGTGAATAATACGTTTTTCATCAAAAATAAGGAAAATTTACCCGCGTAACAGCTCAAGGGGGCTGGGGAGGCCCGGGGCAAGTGGCTCGCTCGCCTCTCCTTAAACACGCCACTGAGTACACCCATTGTCAGCAACGGGATGACCGTGCTTTTTACGGTCTTAGCCTTAAACATCATACAAGCAGTTTCGCTGCAGTTGAAAATAATTTCATGCGATCCTGCGTAAGCCTGACAGACATCTAGTATACTTTGCATCCCACGTACACTTGGACAAA
>JGI24022J15233_10000788_pt1 | contig 22822 bp, 10 predicted proteins | sample Ectturendosymbi2_FD_15233 | JGI IMG/M metagenome (IMG submission 15233)
CGATAGGATCAAGACAACACCAAACAGCCATCAGTCACTGTTGTCAGGCGCGTAATCAAAGGGTCAGGCAGTGATGGGGATCCACCGGTTCTCAAGAACCTGTTCGTGGAATTTCTCGTGAAACCGGCTGTTTGTATAAGTCAGAGGTTCTCAATTTTCCCCATGAATGCTTATAACGTATTTACTTATAACGTATTTTGGCAAACCTCTCATAGACTTCTGAATGACTTTTAGTAGGCCTAGTGAAAAACAAGACTAAAGTTTGGGAAAATAACTGAAATCAATAATTTCCCTTGCCAGACTATACCAGTTGGCAACACAAAGATCAACCATTGTACTTATATCTGGCCAAACTGCATGGTTTGGCTCTGGAGACTGTAATAATGAAAGAATCTTTTATTAGTGAGCCCTGGAGTGAGAGAACCTGTTCAAAAATTTGAATCCCACCACTGGTTGTGGCATAAGTACCCTATATGAAGCTTTCCTTTCTTTGATAATTTCAAATTTTATATTTTTGATACGTGGTCCTCAGTACCACTTTATCATGTCTGTATTGCGTCCTGGGAATATTTCCATATGTCCACTGGCACCTTGATGCAAAACCGCTTACTAGTTTTCTGATTTCCACGCTTGTTCCAATGGCACTAAATTTGCCTAAAAGAGTCGTTACCGTTGTAGTTAGGATTCGAACGCTTTTAGTGAATTAGTATTGTGTTGTGTGACGTCTTCACTACCACACGCAAAGCGTTGGACTTGGATATGCATCGCAGTGAAGAGAAAAACGCAAATAAAAGAAAGAAGACGAGGATATATATGTTGCGGTTAGTACAGAACAGGGGTTCCCAACCTGTGGTACGCGTACCACCAGAGCCGGATTAAAGGGTAGGGGTCCTGGGGCAATTTTTACTGGAGAGCCCCTATGACGTATTTCATGACGTCATCGTTTGTAAAATTTATGTTTTCGCTGATTCGCAACGTTCTCGTTTGTGTTTTCCAGTAGTCGATTATGTGCCTGCCGTATTAACTCGCTTGTCAGCCGCCTTTGATTGTAAGTCGCACGAAACGGTGTTAAAAATTAATGTAAGCTACCCTTGATTGTAAGCCACACTTGAACATAGTTACCTCAGCCTCTGAGATACATTCGCAACGTTTGCGTACTCGTGCGTTTCCCGTATTAATGATGCTTACACCACTACAAACACTTTCTGTTTGTCATAATCCTTTCTGTGACGGCTGTGCACGTGATGCTGACGAAAATCGAACGCGAAAGAAGAGTTTGGTCGACAAAACGTAGCCAAGGAAAGACTGAGCGTCATCTGTACCTTTCCATAAAGTAAAAAAACAAAAATGTAAGCCGTCCTTGATTGTAAGTCGCATGAAATGATGAGAAAAACTGTATAAGCCGCGGCTTACAATCGAATAAATACGATGCTCAACTGCACATACAGTTAGCTGCGAGAAGTGAGTTTATGACATAAACAAAACAGTGTATTCTTACAAAGAAAAAGTATTTCCATAGACTAGAGAGTGACTCGGCAAGAAACAACATTCACCCGAACAATAAGCAGAAACCAGAGGTTACAAACAAAAACACCGGAAAAATAACATGTTGATATGGCCAGCCAGTCTGAGTGTGAAAGGTGCTTCGAAACTTACGTCGTGATTTTCACCTACGTTTTCAGGTGTTCCGGTTAACGCCACTGTTTTAACGTTGCTGCTTGAAAGCTTTGCTGGAACGAAAACGATTCAGTAGCGGCGTTTCAGCTAGCACTGCCAGATTCTTGCGCTTTTTCTCCTTAGAAACTGCCATTTGTAGCTCCTGATGGCATTACAGATTTCGGCATCGCGCTAGCTAAACACTACAACCTCGTTTTCTGCTCTTTCGTTCTACAAATCGCCTGATCTTTTCTGACGGAACACGCAATAACATGAGGTGAAAATGGCTTGACTAACTTCATATGTTTATGAGGTCACGCAAGAATAGTAGCCATCGGAAGAAAAGTGGGTTTCCATTATACGTTACCCTTTATGACGAAACAAAGGTCGCAGTTCAGCTGCGGCTACCTCCAGACGACACAATAAGTTACCGAATCATTGATACTAAACAGCAACCACAGCAGATCTAGCTTTGCTGCTTAAGCACGCAAATGGTATCGTTTTCACGACATTTGTGCAGTGGGCGTGATGCACGAGTAGATAAACACATGCCAAAAGAACGATTATTAGGAAAAGTTACAAGCAAAATTCAAATGCATTTGCATTGAACGAAACCGAAAATATTTATATTCAGTTGTGATTACTAAAACTGTCAGAAAGTCAAAGTTGCAGAAAAATCATTGATACTCAACGCAACATCGGAATATAGAGTTGTATTCTTGCATCTCTTATGAATGACAACAATTTTTCAAACGAATATTTTATTTAAAACAAACAAATGTCATCACGGTGGCCCCCTTGGAGCGGAGGGCCCGGGGCAATTGCCCCCCCTTAATCCGGCCCTGCGTACCACTAATGGTACGCGAAGGTCTTCCAGGTGGTACGCGAGTAACTTCCATTTTTACACAAAAACCTGGTTTCACTGCTTTCGAGTTTACGTATTGGACTTTGTTTCTAAATAAATAAATTTCCTGTAGCCTGCTATTCCTACTGTATCGCAAGATTATGACTTTCGACGCGCTGATAGCGAATTTACACCAAGTATCGACCGATTGGTGGGAGGTAAACAAAAATCTCATTGAACTTTGTTGTGGTACTTTGTTGATATTTAATCAATTTTTTTAAAGGAAAATGTTAGGTACCCCGTATGGACCTGTAGGGACCCGATTTATCTGATTCTAGGGACCTGATTTTCTGTGATTCTATGGATCCGATGATAATTTTCGCTGATTCTAGGACCCGATTTTCAATTCTAGGGACACGAATCGGGTCCCTGAAACACCTCAAAACAAAACCTGTTTTAATGTATATTATTCTTCTGAATAGACTAAGATTCGATCAAATTAGTTGTTTTGGAAGAAGTGGTACGCGTTGACAATACGGAGTACACATGTGGTACGAGATCGTAAAAGGTTGGGAACCCCTGGTACAGAATATACGTTTGATGGCGCTAATGCAATTAGCTTCAACGAAATTTACTTTAAGATCATTCAAAGTGCGGGCTTCATGAATATATCAATCAGTGTCCGGCCCCGGTTAAGAGTGACATAATGTTGGGCTCAGTAAGCAATTACGGTTGCAAAGATATTCGAAACTCAATAGATGATGATGCACAGATCAAATCATCTTCCACATTAAGCCTACTTCTACTGCAGGTTTCATTTTCATGACAACAAGATCCATCTGTCTGCTTCAAAATGGCTTCAGTAACTGCATATTTTGCACAGAGTAGTAGGCTGTGTGGAAATTTCCGTGTCGCATTGATTTCTAACGCATACAGTAATAGCCTAAAGCTAATGAGCGTGTTATGTCGTGTACAGCTCGAGAGCTACCTACGTTTCGTTAAAAGGTTCAACATGTCAAAAGCACTCAATTTCAATAATGATATGCAAAGTAAGCAGAAAAAATAAGAAGAGTAATGATGAGAAAGGTGGCGACGGTCAGATCGACGATGAAATATAAGATCAATTTCAGTATTTCAGTTTGTGCGTGTTTGATTATTCCTTGCATATCAATGAGTACGAGACGTGATATTTTTTATTTTGAATTCTTGTAAGCAAATTGTAGGATTGGAAAGGACGGCACTTTTATGGTCGCAAGGGGTGGCACTTAGCCTCGGTACGCCACTGGCTGTTGGTTAGAATAATCAACAGTTTTCCAAAAATATTAGTTAGAAAACTAACCGACGTCAAAAAAGTAAAAATAGACAAATGAGCCATGAACTAAACTTTGCACCAAGAAACCCTGCGCTGGCCACGATTCTCTTTAAAGATTCTGGGAAAACTTCGTTACATGATAAAAAATAGCTTCTATTTTCTGAGAATATATTTTCTTCTCTTCGGTCAACGTTTTGGAAGCCTGAGCCGTCGGATCTTCAGCGTCGTCGACCTCTAGCTTTGAGATATGAAGAGTGTTGCGTCTAGGACCGGGTACCAGCCGATTTCGGTCCCTTGCCGAGTTGCCGTTTTGGTTTCTCAGGTGTCGAGCGCAATCTCTGACTTCACGCCGTGTGTGCATGCACAGAGTGATATTCTGTACATCAACTACGCTGAGAAAGCTGATGGTTAGTGTTTGGTGTTTAGGCAAATGTGTCGGGTTAGGGTTTGAAAAAGAAAAATAATCGGTCTAAGACCAAGTACAATATTTTCCATTAGTTATGGTTATTCCCGTAGTGTAGTTTGTTGTGGGCATCTGACATCTAAACAAAAAGTTTTAATATACACAACACACATCAATAAAGTAATCGCCAAACTTTATTCCTTTACTCTGAGAGGCAAAACAACGAAAAAACAATACTAGGTCAGATATTTCGCTTGCCACCGGTCGTCGTCTGTCTTTCGTTTTTCGATGCACGTGTTGAACAGCTGAGGAGTTCGTGCTTCGTTGTTTTGGTGTCGAGCAGTATGCGTTCACTGCAAGCTCTGCTTTCATGAATGTCAATTAGACTTCATGCAACTACGAGTGCCTTATCGAAGTGCGAAGCTACAGGAAAGGACTCAGAGTAGCACTAGGCCTACTTACAGATCGAGGCCGTAAGGCAGAAAACAAGTTCTGCAATTCATATGAGACTCATCAACAGCTTACTACCCAAGACTCGAGTAGCAAATGACTCAAAGCTACACCAACACCAGGGCACCCACCGAAAAGCTACAAGTGCAAATCCTGAAAAGATAAAATCTTCTTTTCCGTTTGCATTCGAAAGACATCATCAAGAGTTTCTCTTGTCTGAACTTGAACAACTGCACAGCGTGTGCTTGTTTTGTTGTTCTTCTCCACAAACTGTGTGTTTGGTAAGTGATGTTGTTTCACTCTTAATTCCTACCCCATCCCTTGAACAAGTAGGCCTATACATGTGCATGAAGATTTATCAACCCCTTTGTAACGCTCCATGCACAATAAGCTAAAAGTCAGTGGTTTTCAACCTTTTTTGTTCCGCGACTCATTATAGCAACTGCACTATAGCCCAACGACCCCCATCTAAAACTCGAATTAAGAAAATGTAATGCAGCAGTGTACATAAAATACCTACTCGCGACCCTCCAAAAATGATTCACGACCTCTCAGGCGGTCGCGACCACTAGGTTGAAACCACTGGTATAAGGTCTTCGCTTAAGTGTTTACTGAATCATTTTGTCAGTTCCCATGTATAAACATTTTCGCATGGTTTTGTTTACATGTATCAACCGACAACCAATTCATTTATTGCCATCCCTGTGTGCCTCGACATTTAGAAACACCTCAGCAATTGTAAACATTTTCAGTTTTAGGTCAAAAGTTTACGCGCTGTGAAAATCTTGTGTAAATTTACCAACGGATATATTAGAATTACTTATATATGTTGTAATTTTTGCATGATTCTGCATTAAAAGCGTAATTTGAGTCGCACAAGTGCATAGATAAACATCAACTTGAACTATATCAGGAGTACAAAATAGCTTATTTATTGGTATCTCATATGAAGAACCACAGCAGTCCACGTGGTACGATTTGCGATTACGAAACTCTTCATCATCGAGGTTACATTGTAAACATAGCAGTTGTTTGCACGAAAGTAAACTACTACAGACAGTTTCTGTAATTGTCAAAGATCCACAAGATAAAGAACTATTGCAAAGAATACAGTCCTAAACAAGGAAATACAGTTTCGACTGCATTAGCATTATTTTGCAAATATTGCTGGTTTTTCGTTTGTGTGCTCTTGTTCAGCGTGAAACAAAGTATATTACTATCGTCTTCTGATTACCGAATTTCTAAAAGACATCCTCTTCATTTTTCTACAACAGTTCTTCTTGTGAAATACAGACTCTTGGTAAGTTGAGATGAGAAAGTTGGCATTTGCTTTTTGAAGCTGGATTGCTTCTCAACAGTATCAGATTCAAATTCCATGGCTATGTTGTGGTTCACCAACTTCATAATCTTTTAAACAGAAAAAAGTTTCATCAGTTGCACGAATCCTGATTAGTAATGATTTGATAATTAGCTGATTAGCGCATGTTCAACTTGACTTGCGGATTTTTTAGTGTGAAAGATTACAATATGTGGCAATTCTTCACTCTAACACCCGTTTAAAAATTTAACATAAACAACATAGGAAAAAAATTCAAGAACACAAGTTTATTCACTGCTGTAAGAATAGATTGAATTTAAACAGAGCTAAAAAGTAGCGGCAAGGAAATATTTAATGTGAGATACCAAAACACAACAATCGAATTGACTGGAGATATTAAATTTTCTCCTATGGCCTATTGGACATAGAAAACAGCAGATTCTTTTCAAATGTTGAAAGTGTCACCAACTGCCAAATATGTATGCACTTTTGGCGCGTTATCATACGCAGAGGGGCCAAAACGGTATCTCAATTTTTTCCAACGGTCTCTCAAAATGCAGGAGAACCTCTACTACCTAACCACCACCAAAATGCATTAAAACCTCGCTCTATGACTATCTCGGTATTTAGGGAAAATAGTTACGATCTCTCGAAATGTCCTTGCAGTCACCAAAACCAAACCATGAAAACCTTGATCATACGGGCAAAATAAAAAACAACGATACGGAATTTGGTAATTGTTGCTAAAATTTGCGTTGGATTGGACAGAAACACTCAGTAAAGTAAGCTTGAAAAATTAGTAGACGTAAAAAGCAAAAGATATATTGCGAATCATACTTGTTCGACGTCGTTGGTATGGCCGTATTTTCTTAAGCAAGTACACAACTCCCTTATGAAGTACGAGCCTGTGCGACGACTGCGCCATGCGTAGTAATCTGTGATAATATTCAATGACAATTTCAAACTGATTGAAAGTAAAACCAACCAAAACATGTCTTGTTTCTACGATCTCAGCAATTATCAATGAAGCAACTTTGCTTAAAATAAAGAAAAAAGCACAAGTGTATGGTGGCCCATAACTGTCATGTGAACTTTTTCATGGATTTACTTTTTTATTTGAATTTCATTTTCTATTTCGTTTTCAATTTCATTTTCGACCTTGCCGAGTTCACGGCAAACAAACCTTCCAATGGGACTGCAGCTTTTGCAACAGCACCGCGTGAGTTTGTTTCCACACAGTGGCAAGTCTGCAAATGCGCAAAAAGCAAAAATCGCCCTTTCTCGCTTAAACATTACGATATTAATTATTCGTCAGTAACATACAGAACAAGCTTTTCTACCTGATGTTTTTTTAATCTTGCAAACAATATCATTGCAAATTTTGCAGTGCACGATCAGAAGGCCTTAGCGTTTGAAATATAGAATTGCGTATAATTCTCTATTGACAGCGCTGGGCTTCAAGTTAGTTTGTTTCATCATGTGATCGTGAATGCGGTGGTCCACGCGGAGTTTTCGTTTCGCACTTGTGCTTCACTTTCAAAACGAAAATGAAACTCAAAACAGAAATTGAAATGAAATTGAAAACCACACTGAAATGAAATTAACTATGAACTTGTAAACAAAAATGAAAAAACATTGAAATGAAATTTGGAAATTAGTTGAAAGTAAAATTACAATGAATTTTGCAACAAAATAGAAAATGAATTTGCAATAGAAATGAAAATAAAATAAAAATGAAATGCGATTGAAAACGAAGTCAAAAATGTACAGTACCGCCAGAGCTCGTTTGTTGGACTACTTTGTTTCGTCAAATAAAGCAGGTTTAGGGAGGTACCCGGATAATCGGAATCGAAAGTATAAAGAGCGAAATTCTTTTCAGATAAAATGTTAACAATATAAACAGAGGTGACGATGTGCAGTACAGTAGAACTCGACCAATGGGACGCTCAAAGGGGAACAGAAAAGAAAACTGTAATCTAGACTCAGATTACCTGTCAACTTAAGTAAAGGTGGATTGCATATGGAACATGACTAACTGAAACACTCATAGATTTTTGTTTATTAACAGATCCATATATGTAAGCTAGCATGCATTCAGAATGAGATTAAATGCGAAAAAGAACTGTGCAAGGGACCTAACTGCGTCCTGCACGCTCTGCCACTGTTACATTCATTGTGCGTAGAATATTGACTTTCACACTACCATTGTGATTTAATAAACAACTAAGTAACAGTTGGCCCAATCCGGTTTAACGTTTTTTTTCTATTGATTTGACATATCCGTTCCTAAATTTCCGTGTCGGAGTCAGATAGCCAGATTTCCGGATTAAAGGGGTGAAATGCATTGGGCGAAATCCGTTCCTAGCAGTTTTGTGTTGGATAGCGGAGATTCCGGAAAATCGGAGTTCAGACAAACGAGGTCTGACTGTAATTGAAATGAAATCAGTAACGAAATTCAAACTAAAGAAACACGCATAATAAATGAAAAATCCACTTGACAGCGTTAGGCCATTACACTATCAATAGTATTAGTCTGGGAAAAAATTATATCAATTGCATGAGAAAGTTTTCCATCCCTGCTTTCGACCAAAACAGTTGAAACGCCACAAAACTCTGAAATTCAAACTGTCAAATCACGGAATTTTCCGGGCCTTTACGTTCAGCCTTCTTTGCTTACCTGGTACTGTGCAGTGGCCAAAAAGGAAGTCTGCCTCGACAGGAATTCGTTTTTTGGCTACGATCGGTCCATCAACTGCATCAGTCCCGTCCCGTTTGACCATTTTTTCACGTTCATCATTTGCTAAATCGGACAGTTCCATCCCGTTGTCAAATTTTGTGCCCCTGCAAGCCTGAAAAGAACATATTTATGAGTACCGAATAAGGAATCCATTTTTAGCATGCATGTTTACTTTTTTCTCGCAAAATAGTTGTTCAAAATCACATTCAGTGTGTAGGGTTTTCAATCAAAATTTTTTATTATAGTTGAAAAGGTATTTTTTGCACTTTTTCGTGAGATGTAATTTACTCTAAGTTCGAAAAAAAATACTTAGAAATATCCTTTATGTCAGTAGTTCTTAAAATTTACCAACACGCCAAACCCTTACGTAGTTTTCCAAACTTTTGTCGCACCCCATTTTTGCCCAACAACAGAAAGTAAAAAAGGGTTACATGGTTCAGATGACTTTCGTCGAATCCATGAAACGGCTCCGTCGAATCCTACGGGTTCGATCGAACGCAGGTTAAGAACCACTACTTTGTGTTTTACACTTATTTACAAGAAATATCTTTGACACTTTTACACTGCTACAATCAGTGCCGGTTTAAGGTAGCGTGGGGCCTGTAGCATTTCAAGAGCGCGGGGCCCTAAGTTTAAAAAAATCTCAACACCTGCTCAATCATAAAATGTGTGGGCAAGACATCTGTGTTTCCAGAATCTGTTATAAGCAGTGAAATACTGTTACAAAATCTGTTATTTTTAACATGATTAAAAGAAACCTATAAAGTTATGCAATATACTAAGTTTTCGTCTAGCACTCGTTCTCAGTAAGTGTGTGTTGAAAATGCCGGTAGTGATCAACACACTTTCCGGTCCACAATTTTCTTTCTGTCAACATTTTGAGCAACGTAACTGCAGCTGACCTCGTTTTTTGTATGACACACAGTTCTTGACAATTTCTTTCAAATGGTTGCATGTTTTTAAAAAGTAGAACAATGATCAGCGCTAAACAATCTCAGTACAGTTTCAACCCTACTGCACAACTTTCTAAGTCTGGTCTTTAGAACTTAAAACAATATCATGCTGTGGGATGAAAACATTCTACCAATGTTGTCTTTTAATCAAATGCGCTCACTAAGCACACAAGCAAATAATTCAGAATTCACCAAGCCATCTAAGCACTTGCTATCATGATAAAATTAGCTGCTTGAACCAGCTCTTTGCATCATAATAAAAATTCCAAATAATTGCAGGCAGCTGATTGTGCTTTGTCCTGGTGTTACCCAATTAAAAACGTGAAGAGAAGTATATTTTTCGATGAAGAAGGGGTAAAAGTTTCCATCTTGAAAAACTGTTGAAACAGGTTTTCAGTCAGGAATTCGTTACCTGCTAAAACGGTCAAACGGTTGGTAATATCCTGCTAGAAAATCATCTATCCAAATGCTAGATTGAAAATTTTGCAGCTACTAGTGAGAATATCCTGTTAGATTTAGCAGCAAATCAGATAAAATGGCAACACCGCTGACGTAATCATACGTTTTTTGTGACATGACTGTACAAAAAGAATCAAACAAGAATTTGTGGACATAGACAGTGTTCAACTGAAACCCTTCGCTTACTGGACTACTTTAGCAAAATATCGACTTCTTAGACTGAAAAATTTTTATGTATAATGTAATAAATAAGATTTATTACAGAAGACCGCGGGGCCCGTAGCAATTGCTGCATTTGCTACTAAGTTAATCCCCCACTGCCTACAATAGTAATTTTATTTAGTAAAATTATTTGGCAAACTAGATATGCAGCGTTAATCAAACCTGTACGAAAAAGAGCTTTGGTTTTCCTGCCAAAGACGGACATTTGTCTGCTTCAAAGGGTTTCTTTAGATCATTCAATTCAAATGCAGCATCTTTAGCGTAAAGAACTTCTTTTGTGAAAACAGTTGGTTCGGATTTGCTTTCAGGAACTGCCTTCGTTGTCAGTTTCTCCCCATGAGTTAAAATACAGCAGACAAAGCAGTCATAATTATCGTGATCTTGGAAAGCATCTAAACAAGCAAAGCGCCAAGTAAGATTTGCAAATGATGAGCACAAGCTATTTATCAATTCTTAACAATGCATTAACTGCATAACCGATAACGCAAAATCACCAAGCTTGTAGTTACTTTATCTAGTATACTAGCAACACACAATTACAAAAATTACACTAAACATCGAAGATTGAAAAATTGGCAGACCATCCTTTATTGTTGAATTGAAGAACGTTGCTTGTCCCATTGTTGCCGTCGGTTTAGCTTATACATAAAGTTATCACTCTGCAAGTTCTGCTAGTTGTAATACATTACAGAAGGTTGGTGAAATGAGAAACATACAGTATTTGATGTGCTCCATAATCTCTTTGTGATTGCAATCGTGATGAACTTGAACGTTCGTAAAACCCAGAAATTCAGCTGTTGATGTTAACTCTGAAGCGTCAATATATGTACCATCTCTTTTGGGCATTTTTTCGAATTTCTGAGAAGAAACAACTTTTACGGAAAAATGAGTATACCTTTTACAGAAAAAGCTTGAAACTAAGCCTCTGACTTGCAGCCGAATTCACAATACTAGCATTGCGTTGAGTCACAAACAAGTACAAGGAAAACGAGCAAAATTTTGAACTCGTCCAATATTTAGATTCAAAAAAATAAACTGCATCAGTCTTTTATAATCAGATCATCCAAAAAGCAGATAGTTAATTTTGAGACTGTTGTCACTGGTTGAAAACGTTTAAGTCAACATTTGATTCAAATTCCTCATTGGAATAAATTGATAGCCTTTAAGTAATTAAAAAAAGAAGAAATAAACAAATTTAATTAATCTAATTCTTTGGTCTTAGTTACATTTCATTCTCCGTGTATGATAAAAGCGTGTAAGTGAAACAATAATTTCTTAGCAAGTGCTTTAAGATTATTCGGAAAAAATACTCATAATACGAAACGGCAATTTGTGATTATGCATGCCAACACCATATATTTACAGGCAGACGGAAAATTATCATTTTATCCATAATACTCTGAAATTTTGTTGAAAACATAGATATTACATATTTAGCATGAGACTAATTATCTAAAATCTTGTACAGATTTTATGATCATTAGCAATGGAAATTTACTCTTTTAAATTTACATTTTGATTGAAGATGACAAAGAAACCTCTGTCCGCATGAGTCATGTTGTACCGTGGAACCAACGAAGCAGCCAAGTTTTCATCTTTGCGAACATCAGTTTGTGTGTCATATTCAGCAACAGTAGAATGTCCGACAGAACTTCTAACATTGACCCTGGAGCTGGAAAGATCTCTTTAGAAAAAAGAAAAGGTAGCCTTAAGCATTAACACCTTCTTAAGAAAAAAAGTTAATGAACCATTATTTTGCGTTCAGCAAAGGCAATGTATTGCACCATGTTCGTTACCTGCACTGTCATGCAGAAATCTTGGCGATATATTTATGAATTTGCAACAAAGGTAATCCTTCAAAATATCTAAATGTCGGAGGAAGGTAGGTGTTGCAAATAAAACGTTGTGCGAGAACTTAACATTTGTATGCAACATTCTTCGTGAAAAGTAAGCCATGGCATATTATATTTACTTAACATGACAATTTGGAAGGTAAGATTCAAAAGTGAAACAAGAAACTGACAAATAGATCGCTCGTATAAAAGCTTGTTATTTCAAAAAAATCAATCGGTAATTTTCATGTTTCAATTCATAAAAAGACTTGTTAAATCTAATTATTTCTTGCTTCCAGTGACATAATTTCAATGACAACGCAAAAAAGGAAGCTTCACCAACATTTAACACATTTTTGCAACATAATAAAAGTAAGCAAAGCTGTCATACTCTTTAAGCACTTCTTGCGAAACAAATCAACTTTCCACATTCCATCATTTAACTTTGAAGTTGAAATTGTTTAGTTTGCATCTACATGTTGTTTGCCGAGTTACGAAAAACAAAATTTTTTTACAAAACCAACTTTCATACTCTTGAAATGGATCTCCGTCAACAACATCATTTTTTTTCTCCATGTTACACCAAACGTTACTGGTTATGTGTGCAGAGCTGGTCACCGCAAAAAAATCTTTGAAGCTCAGTGGTTGGCTTGGTCAATGCTTTCTTTTGCAAATGAATCTGATTTCAGCGAACAATTCCAATGCAGACTACGTTTGTCAGAGTAATAAACACCAGGAGAGAGTACAAAGCTGTAAAGTCAAAGCACCAATCCTGGCCCTATATAAAGATATTTTATAGAACCTGAAAAAATGCAGCTCTTGATCATTGCACTAGAACGTACTGTGACATGGTGGGTAATTGATAAATTAACACTTATGTTTGAAGCAAAAGAAGACAAACAAACAACCCCAAGTCAAGGACACTGAAAATTTTGCTACAAAACCTTTGGAGGTTCACCATAAGTAGTGCTTACTTCTTGCTACATTTTATTGCGAATTTTTTACCATCCTGGTTTGATGCGAAGAAAATTTCAGTTAAATGCGCAAAACCTACTAAAGCCAGGATACAAAAGTGAGGCGTGTCAACTGCGCATGCGCGAGAAGCGGCGAATCTACTGCTAAGTTGTATTCGGACGGTCGCGTTGCAAGTGATGCTTCACTGCAGTGACTTTCGTGTTGCATGGTATGCACTTGTACTTCTGAACAGAATACTGACTCAAAATGTTTTCAAATCTATTTTCAAAGTTTGAGTAGGTAATTTGAAGATGTATTTTCGTGATATCATCTGAACGTGAAAGGGTGTCTTTGCATAAGTCTTCGAGAAGACCAGAGCTTGTTGGTTCGCTCGTTGTCACAAATTATCATGGTACCAAGCTTACTAGAAGCAATTTGTGGTGTTATGCAAATTACATTCTTAATTTCAGGTTGTGGTTGGTAAGTTGGTCCATGTACAATTGCTTCTCGTTTGCGCTCACGAGTATACCGTGTTTTTATCATACCCTTTTGTCTCGCGTGCGCCACTTTTCTTGCTGAAATTTGCAAAACTTGAGCCAAAAAATGGCTCATTCGATTGGCGCCCAGGGCCAGGTGACCTCGGCCAAAAATGCGCATAAACCTGCCCCCATTATGACGTCACCCACAAAAAACCCAAACCCAAAATTTTCCAAATTTTTTGAAACTAAACTACAAGACTTCCCGAATCTGTAGAGGGTTTAAATAGCTCTCTAGCTCAATCGGCTGGCGAGTTATGGAGTTGCAAAGTGGCAAAAGGTTCTGCAAAAAAAGTGGCGCGCGCGGTACTTGAAGGGACAGGCTGTCCACAAAATATCCTTATTATTTTTGAGTTACTATTGTGTAATAATAGACCAAAAATATGATTTGCTGCTTGTAGTGATGGAGAGAGAAACAACTGCAATTTATTTTGTGGAGCCTAGCAAAATATGGAACACGAATTGAAATCTAATTTCCGATCCCTGCAATGCATTATGCCCCAGCAAACCTATTTGTGTTGGTTTGAGAGAGCGTTTGTGTATCCAGCGCTCAAGAAGTAGGCTATAAACTAGTCTACAATAGACACAAACACGTCTCTAAAGTTTACATTCATAAAAATGACTTTGTTCAATGTAAAAGAAACTGTGTCACAATCAACAGAAAATAAACTTAAAACCCATCAAGAAACACCTTGATTTGGGCCTGCAGCTAGGTAGCATTATGATTAGTCTACGTCATACAACATTACTAGCCTTTCTGTAGCTTACTGTGATCAACTAACTTATTTGATATGTCAAGTCATTGTTACCATTAAGACCAAATATTTCCAATGTTTTTCAACCCTCTTTTTGCTTTCAGCACTGTGCTTTTTTGTAGCTTATCCGTCTTACTTGTCGCTTTTCAAGGTTTCAGTAGCCAGCAACTAGGGAAAATCGGACCTGTGGATCTGTATTTGCCAAGCTAGAAACAGTTTCTTTGTACGATCAAGCTCATTGAGTAAGGACGTGACGCAAAACCGTTGCCAAGTCTTCACTAGGGGGCATTACGTTTTTGCAGGGGGGCTTGACATTCTGAAAATTTACATTTAAGTCGCAACACAGCATTTGCAATTTGTGATGCGCATTGCGGGAAAATTACTTACAGTAGTCCCCGCTTATTAAGCCCACCTCTGGACCGGACGATTTTGGATTGAAGCGGGTGGGCTTATTAACCGGGGACAAATTTTCGGAGCTCTTATGCGCATAAATGAGTGTGGCCGATTGTACTATCGCCAGATATATTAACACTAAGAGGTTAGATGGCGCCCGGGGCAAGAAACAAGTTTTGCGCCCACATATTCGAACCTGAGGTCTTTCGGAAGCAACTGTACTGTATTGAAGATAGTACTTGCGACATTGCTGAGACTTTTCTGTGCCCCCGCAGTGATTCGGCGCCCGGGGAATTGTTCCCCCTTGCCCCCCTCGTCACGCCTTCGTGCACAACTGTTACAGGTAACGAGCAAATTTCCTTGTTTTTTACGGTAAAACAATATTCATTTCCGTGCAAAAACATCAAGAGTAAGTTGCCTGATTGATTGTTAGCGACGTGGAAACTGTCGAACATGGCGGTTCAATTTTTCAAATTCATGCATTTTGTCGAGAGACGTTTGAGTTGTTCCGCGGCAGCACGTTGACTGCATTTTGCCAGTGCTAAGCCATTTTTTATAATCTCAAGTTTCTTAGACAAGGCTGCGTCGGCACGTTTCTTCGCCATTTTGGAACATGAAGTTTACAGAGCACCACTTGTCTTCCCATATCAATTATGGCACAAATAATATGATTTGTGACAAAACAGTTGAATTGAGAATGAGGTCAGTAGTGTAATGAAGTGTGAAACCGTCGAAACCAAGACAAAGAAGTGTGAGCTGCCACTCTTTTTCACCCAATTTTAAGCAAATGTGTTCAAAAATCGGGCTTATGAAGCGGGGTTTTTGGCGTACGAAGCATTTTCAATGACCGGAATAAATGGAGTAATTCCGGACCGAAAAATTTTGGGCTTATAGTGGGTGGCCTTATTAACCGTGGGCTTAGTAAGTGGGGACTACTGTATTAAGTTATTGAATATTTTCCCACAAATAACCATAATAGACTCGTAGCTTGAAACTAAAAATTTTTGAACGAGCTTAGCACAAGAATTGTCCAGAGTTGCCAGTTTGTCTTTTTGAGGCCAAATTTGTAATTTTGGGCTTTTATTCAACTCCTTTGGCTTTTTTTATTTGTTGAAAGAAGGCCAGTTGGGATTTGTTTTTTTGGCCATTTTTGGTGAATTAGATTTTTATGTCGATTTGGCAGATTTAAAGATGATTTTCGGCAGACTTCTGGGCACTGGCAGATTTCTAGCCACTGTTTCTTGACACAGAATGATAAATTTTTATTGGGAACTCTGCACGAGAATTCATGAATTTTTGTTTTGTTGTTACATGCTTTTAGGTTTGCACTTTCAGATTACTCTTCAGAAAGACCAAAAGTTTCGCGAAGTTTAATAGTGGAGTGAACTTTATTCTTTTTATGTATAAAATATTTATATATTGGCTTGTAAAAGCGCCTTTGGGTGTTTTAAAGGTGTTGTTGTGTATTTATAGTGTATTTGGCTTTTTTTCAGGGTTAATCTGGCCTATTTTGCTGATGACTACCTGGTAACCCTGGAATTGTGTTTATCACTGTCACTTAAATGACGGCAATTTTTGAGATGTCATATTGAAATGCAAATCTTCAACAAAGATTTGCAAGAAACCAGAATCAACCCTATAGTTCAGTTGTGAAAACACTGTTATCGAAGGAACAAGTCTGAGGCCAGTCAAACCAGTGCACCGCGATGAGCATGGTCTTTAATTAACGCAAATTGATAAACTTTACCATGAGCTAGTGAATTTTTGCTGAAACATCATTCGCAACAGGCTTTTTACTGGCCGAAATATGCATGCATGAAGCTTTCTGATGTCTAGACTCGTTAATCTCCTGGTTTACCATAGCTGTTATTTTGTATCGCAAATAGGCGATAAATGTTAGTAAGTCCAGGTTAAGGTCTAAGTGGACGCAACATAGTTAAGATTCGTAATCCACCAACTGCACTACCCTGTCGGGGCAATCTTAGCAGTTATTGCTAAATAAACTCTTCTAACTACATTACTACACTACTAACTCCATTTGACTGTCTGAACAGCAGACTGCGCAAATGTGTAACTTTGGTCATAAGCACTACAGGTATCTTGCTTGTATGCAGTGCAAAATACGAGAAGACTATCTCGGCTAGCCACAATTTTTTCGCAGCACTCACAAAATAAAATACGTTGATCAAGTGGAAGTCTGACTTCTGAACCTGAACTAGGCATGTAGGTTAGCTTCACGTTCAACACTCCAAGCAATTAACCTTGATGCTTTGCGCTGAAACCTCAAATACGTTTATTACCTCATAAACGTCTCAAAAATGATCAGCAATGCATGTTATTTCAGGTAACAGCAGCAAGTACTACGCTCTATCCATATATTACGGTAGATGATAAAATGGATGCCGATTTTGTGCATTTGACCTAAGGTAACCTTGCGCGATGAAAACGCTAGAAACACTGCTCGTTTGTGCGACAAGGTACGGCAGGCCGGGTCGGAGGGAAGCATGTGCTGTACTCGACTGATTCCGTTATAAACCTGAAGTTTCAAACTTTAAACTTAACCCCTAAAGCTAACTCCTAAACCTACCCCCTAAAGCTAACCCCTAAACCTACCCCTAAAGGTATTCCCTAAACCTAACCCCTAAAGCTAATCCCTAAACCTACTGTAAAGCCCAATCGTACAAGCAAAACGGAAAATTTGAAGAGAAAAATGTGTATGTACTTGTGCAGCAACTACTACCAAAACGAAAGTCGTAAAGCTGAGAGGCGAACCGAAAAGCATTACCATACGAGCCCTTTAATATATCTGCTAGGCTACGAGGTTGCTGCTGTGTGACTGATAACTGGGCGTTTTATCCGAGCCGCGTCATGACAGGCGGATCCGTAGTTACTACCCTGAAGCAGAAACGAGCAGTGTTTCCAGCGTTTTCATTCTGCGAGGTCACCTTAGGTCGAGCGTGCAAAACCGGCATCCTTTTTATCATCTACCATAAATTACAGGACAGAACAAAACACGGATTGATAAAAACTCCACTTCCAGCATTTTATGCCTTAATTTAGGCGGCTGAAGCTTTATTTGGCGGAGCTAAGCCCACAAAATCCCCGTAGCGACGGGACTGATGTGACGTAATGAAAATAGTATGAACAACCAGACGCTTCCCGCGTACATCAAGCTTCACAGCTGCACTTAGGAGAAACTACTTTGATGTTCCTTGTTTCCACCTACTCTGTCAACATAGTTTTGCCCTAGTTTAAGTACCCCTACTAGTCAAAATTTGGATAACTTGTGTAACGCAAACTTAGAACTCACCTAGCACAACCAAAACTGTTTACGAGCTGCTAGTCTAATCAGGAACCATCTGTTAAAGTCTGCTACAGTTGCTTTCGATGTGAGATAAAATTCTTTATCTACCCTCCAAGCACTTTTTGTTTGAAATATCTGGAAGCGTAGCAGCCGCAAATCGTTCGCCATCTGTAATCTATCTAATTTACATACGATGAGACAACAACTGGATGGCTATTTTGTGACAGATTCACATCGAGCTAGAAAACAGACTTTACTAGATTTTCAATTGACAAAAGTAGAATACTTATCTTCACTGTACAGCTAAAAGCTAGAAAAATGGGTAAAACATTTTGTTGCTGCCAAATATTGTCCCACTTTGAAGGAAACAAGCTTGAATGAAAAAATCATGAGAACCGGAGAAGCAACGATCATCAAGTTTTACGACAGGTATTAATTCACGTGGTGACAACAGCAATGTTAATTCAACTACACTTGACTTCCGAACATTGTTTCTTTAAACTCTAACTATGCCTTAAAGCGGCGGCAGAAATTTAAAGTGATTAGTTTCTTTTAGGGTTTGACCCTAAACCATTCTACTGTAATGAACACTGCTCCATTTTCTTGAAGCTAAATACTTCCGTTTGATGAATAGCTTCGATAGGGCCTTCGTAAAGATTTTTCCTTTCAGTCATCCAGCTGCGTTCCCTCCTGCGTCTATTGATAACATTTTTACAAAAACCAACTGCAAATAGCTTCGATTTCCAAAACATACGCACTGAACGCTCTTATTTGCTTTTTCAAGGAACCAACGATTTTCTCGATCTAAGTTGCACGAGTCTTGTCACAACCAACACGGAGCATTGTGTGAGCCACAAACGTCACCCGTCATGTAAATGAATAACTATTGGGCGTCAAGGCTACGCGGGTCACTATGCTTTGTTTGCTGTGCATACAAGGCTGACAAATATGCATTCATATATTTCTCCTGGTCGGAACCTCGCTCCATCTTAATCATTGGTTGCAAGATTTTAGGATTTAATAATTTAGCAGCTTCAACGTGTTACATTTATTTTTGAAACTGAATCTTTTCTACCGCACTAATCTCACCGTACTTTCAAGAACACTCGACGCAGTTAATCTTTGGGCAAACAAGTTTTCAGTAACTGCATTTAAAAGACCTCAGCACCCATTAGATTAGAGTAAAGAGTCGTTGCATTCGCTTAATGTCTGCTTTATCTAATATTTTTTAAAATCTAGCTATTTTGTTTTGTTTGTTCCTTTAACCAAAATCTGACCTTCCAGTAAACAGTTCCTCCTTGCGAATGGAAAATGTCCCATGCTCACTGTGTTGTCTAACGCTCAGATTTTGCAAGGCGGTTGAGATATCCGAACCCATAAAACAATGATCAGTTTTTTTGCAAGTACTTGCAAAACACATAGCTCTAAAAGCATTTCAATGAAACTGCCTAATGTGATAATTTGTTTTTGCTTGTGTAAAAGGAAGGCTAGAAATTTAGTTAAGCTGTCTTATACTGTTCCACGAAGTAGCTTGTACCTCTGATTTTATTAACAAAGTGTCTGATCGTTAGATAGTAATTACAAGGATCTTTGCAAATGTTGCGTTTAGGGTATTTTAGTCTACTTGGAAGTTGCAAATGCTTAAATCTCTGATTACTACTCAACTTTTATCCATATTATTGGGGACTTTACATCAAAATCCTTGTTGTCAGGGTGCTCAGATATGAGCTTTCACAAATCTTATTGAAACCTGCACATTGTTTTCGTGGTATATCACGCGGCAACAAAATTTTCGTAATTATCATTTTAGCATAAATGCAGTTTTATACAACAATTCAGACAAGAGTGTCAGCAGGAGATAAACTTGAATCAACATGAAATAAATGCATATGAAACCGAACGCTGCTCAACGGCTCTGTAGGATAATGTTCAAACAACACATTTCTAAGTCATACGCAATATCCGATTGCATCAGCGGCAGCTTTGGCTTGCCACCTGGGTCTGTGAGACATTGGAAAAAACAGATGTGTGGATAGTAGCATTGTCTTTACATTTTCTCGCTCTAGTTAATCTAGAACACCAGGCTTATATTCTCTAGCTAGTCTTATCACATAAAATGATCGCTGTAAATTTTTCTGTAGTTTTAATTTTGCTAAACGACATGAAATGAAAGCAGTAAGTATCATTTTAGGTTTACTTCGTGACAATAACCACAGAAGAGTTTCGAAAATGCAAAACACATCAGTGCCTTTCATAAACTATATATAATTTTCAATTAATACGGTTGCACAAATGCCAGAGTAAAAATTAATACTTTGCAGATTGATCGTTCTACTACAACAGTTGATATCGCAGTCAGCTGTTAACTTCTTACCAATGTGAACGAAACCAATTAAAACCGACCACGATAACAACGGCAATAATTCTTTATAGTTCGCAAGCTCTCAAGTTATCTCAGTGCAAGCAAAAGTTGTTCTCAGGTTAAATTTACTCAAGTGCATTTATGGGAAGCCTTGCGCAAAGTAAACATGTTCTGTTCAGCTTTGTGATTTGAGACTGAACAGAGTTACATCAAGGCGAAAATAGAACCACATGACTACGTAAGCAGTGCCTATTGCCAGGATTTCCCGCCGACCGTACAGTGATGGAAAGTTAAACAAGCTTATGACTTTATCGCCACGGTAGAAAATGACCTGTAATTCACTCTTCATGCAATTTATTTCAGGGGTTCAGTAAAGCAAACTCATTATAAGTTGTATTAGTATTGACTCAACAATTGCACACACCTTTTCGTATAGGCAAAATATCTCGCAATAAACGCAAATAGTGAACGTACAATCACTGTTTTGCATAACATAGCGCCGGATTTAGATGGTGGGGGCCCAGGCGTGGTGGGGGGACCCATGTGTTGATATAGAATCTTTAGGTAGGGGATGGCCGATGAAGTCACCAGTATTTCTACGTTTAATATTTATGACATAACCTCGTGGTGTCACATTTGTCAACTCAAGTGTACAAAAACTTTATGATGCAACATGATAATTGGCAATGATTAGCAATTTGTGAAACTGTTGCAAAACCAGTCACCAGAAGCATCGTATTTCCTTTTTTCAAATGGTTCAGCCTGATCCAACGTTTTCATCATCTCTAAACGTCCGTCCTCGCTCAGCAATAAACTTTACGACAGAAACCAAACGTTGCCGAAACAATTTACAATGCTGTTAGCATTAATTAATCTGACTAGCTAGCTCAGTATCAATTCTTTGTAGTGATTAATTACATCTGCGACTAAACGTAATCGTGACATCTTTATGTTGCAATGATTGCTCGTGACTCCTCTACGTACTTCCAGTCGCAGATTCTTTTCTAATAAGGAAATGCGCACATTTAGTCGTATCCGCGCACATCAGTCTACAAGTGAAACAATAAACAGAAGTTTGTGAAAGAGAAAAACAAAGCCAGCTTCTTTCAACGACTTCGGCGTTGTGGTTCTGGAAGCGAATAAGATACGTGTTGCATTTCCGTGACTAGTTTCTGTCTTTTCTGCGTTGTGGAACATCATGTTTAAAAGAAAAGCTTTTGTTTTTTCAACCAATATTCCCGCATCTTTTCCGGTATATTGGATGACCAGAAACCGATATCTTTGCCTCCAGTGATAGCGTCAGCCAACTCATCTATCGTGTTTTCCGATGATACTTCTCGACCTTCTTCTGCTACTGCACCGCTGGTTAAACCAGGTCTATCGTCATCGTTACGTACATCTAAGTCTGTAACAACATGTTCTTCGATTTTCTGTCCTCGTACAGGTTCCGCAGAAATGTCTCCGGTGGACTTCACTGCCACTGTAAAATAGTAACTTGAATGTTTCTTGACTTAGCTGCAAGTTCTTCCTTTCTCATTTTTGCCTCTTTTGCTTTATAATGTTTCATAGAATCACTTGGATAAGCTCTAGACTTGTAAAGGGGAAGTTCCTATTTTTCTGTCCATGTTTATCTATAAGCTCAATAGGGCTGCCATATTTTCAGTGCAAAGGGAGGACAATTTACGACTGTCACTTACTTGAGTGTATTATCTACCCTTAACAAGTCAAATAACGAAAAGGCCTATTGATTAGTTTTAAGCATTGAAGTAAAACGTCCAGTGTAGACGATGTTTCATTCAAAACACACAAAACAAAATCCATATTTACTTAACTTATTTAGCCCATGAATATTTTGCAGATTTCTTAAATATCCTAAAAATGTAGAATCGCCTTTTACAATTTTATGAAACTACTTGCATGAAAGATGTTTGAAATTGCACACCAGCTTTAGACTTAGACTAGAAAATGGTTCAGCCAGAAAGGTTTCTCTTTCTTTTTGGTTTGTGGCTGCATCAAGCAAAAAATCGTTCCATATTAACATAAAAAGCCATAACATTGAAATAAATCTGTGCAATCTTTATCACCTCTTGAAGCGTTTAATGGTATTGCAAGTTGCAAAATCTTTTGCCCATCTATCAGGTTCCATCATTTTACAATAGATTGCATATGGCTGATGCTCTTTTTGCACGAACTCGAACAAGTTTTGGTATTGGTCAAACAGTTTACTCCAGCTTCATCAATAGAAACCTTTCTATTGTTGCAACCTCTCCGGTGGTGTTGCGTTGATTGTGTGATTCACCACGAACGGGATGTGCGTGAAGAATAACACCAT
>JGI24022J15233_10000789_pt1 | contig 22818 bp, 15 predicted proteins | sample Ectturendosymbi2_FD_15233 | JGI IMG/M metagenome (IMG submission 15233)
TGTGCACGTTCACGTCCGCCGCCGCTAGTGACGTCGAGCGTTTCATTAACGCCGTTTTGCTGTTTGACCTCACGTCGGGTTCGAAGGCTTCGTCCTCGGTGAGGGTGGGAGCGGAGGAGCAGACCAGATCTGCGTAAAAGCGTGATGTCTTTAACGTAATTTTCAAACCTCTGAATTTAACAATCGCTATCGGAAAATTTCCAGAGCAAGTTTATACCACTGATTTTCTGCGCAAGTTCAAACAAACAAGCAAAATTGAGGAACCTTGACAAGTTTTTTGTCGAAAGAGGAAAAAAGAATGATAGACAAAATCGTGTTTGATGGTTGTCTCTGAGCAGCGTTCGTGCCACAACTCACAATTTTGGCGTCTAATCCGATCAAAAACATGTTTTCTTACAGTTCACACTTACTATGCAACAATACGACTTTCCAGTTGCAAGCAGTCTGACGTTAAAACTTTTCGACATAGTACGGCGCAAGAGGTCCGCACCTTCGGAGTTACGTGCGGTAATCTGCATGTTCGCTGAAAAAGCTTTGAAGGCAGCCTTTGATGCGAAAAGCAGTCAATAGGTATTTTGCGTTTTGCCGAAGGCTTTCATGCAAAGTCACAATTAAGCCACATGTCTACTAAGTGCTAAAGAATTGAGAAACAACGATTGAAGATTACGTAGCTGGTAGGAGTGAATTAACCTATAAGAAGCTGGGTACCGTAAAAAAACGCTCAGGCCTTCATTGATTCGCCGGTTTTCCTACAGCCAATGCTGCTTTATTAAAACCAATGAAGTCTTTAAGGTTTCACAGCCGGGTTGGAACCACGGAAAGAGCAAAACAATCATCACCAGGATCAAGAAATGATTTTAATGCCGTGTTTCACCAGGGTTTTTAGAAAACTTTCCACGACACTTATGTCCTATTCTACTTTTGGAAGATCACAGCCGAGTTGAACCATGTGAGTTAGCGCGAAAAGGGACTTCCTCGGCGGAGTTTCCGCAAAAACCAGACAACACGCAATAGCAATTTACTCCAGATCAGTGGTGATCCATCGAACCGTCTGCTGTTAGTTAAACAAGCACAAGAGCCACACGTTCGTTGTACGGCATATAGGTCATGGGTAAGACTGCAGGTCTACAGCGGCTCGTAAGGCGAACAGCATCAACAACCAGGTCAATTTTAGTTATATTTCCATTGCATTACTCTGTTGCTCTGTACGAACGCGAAAAGTCTGCTGCAAAAAGGTAAAACCTGCGTGGAGTTAATCTGGCTTGCACTTTCTGTAAGGAGAAAAGCACAAGAACATGAAAGTGCGAATCGAGGCGCGGACCACTCTTTCCAGCCCATTTCCTAAATAAGCGACAGATGTTTGTCGGTTCAACGAACGTTGCGTAGCAGACGCGTCGATTCCCGGTCACTCGCAACACTTTGCTCATGACCGCCTTGGTCTTGCAGAAAAACAAGACACGAAGTAATAATACTTGTTTGTCGCGCAATAATTCCGACTCATTGCAGACAAGCAAAAAAGCGCTGGCAAACAAAATTTTTCTCATTTCAGATCGGTGATCGCGCACGCTCACAGCAAGAGGCCTAGAAATAAGCAGCATGTGACAAGGTTCAGGCAAAATGCCATTTTCTTTGCCAACGACCTACGACAAGCAAGCAGGTTTCGACGCTATATGGAGCACAGGCGTGACACGTTAATAGGCAGAGGCTGCGAGATGGCGTGCTGACCAGTGCTACGATTCAACGAAAAATTAGTTTGCATAACTTCCTCAGCGCGAACTCGTGTCTGGATGTTTATGGCAATAGCACAAGAACGTTTCGGAAAACGAGCAAGCGTTTTTTGTACCCTTGTGTCCTACCACCGTGCACTTCGTTTGACTTTTCTACACATACCAATCTTGGCTTCAAAACAGAAACTGCGTTTAACTTGATAAGAAAACGGGAACCAGGGCATACACCATGCTCATTTAATACCTCTATACCAGGGGTCTCCAGACTACGGCCCGCGAAGACATTATTTTGTCTGCAATGAAAAATAATATATTTTCGAAAAATTTGTTGATTTGGTAGAATGCAAAATATCCGGAAACATCACATTGCGTAAGGTGTCTGGCCCTCGAATTGTTGTGTAATAACTTATGAGCCCCTCGGATAAAAAAGTTTGGAGACCCCTGCTCTCCACCAAGCGCCTAGTTGTAAATAAGCTACATTAAAAGCGTGTCTTGAAGAGCAGTGAATCTAACAACATAACTTAATTGTCAACCACGAATACTATTCTAAAAACACCTACAACATTTAACTGTCTCACTTGATTTTCACCGGAGTCGATTTAATTGCACCAGTTGACAAAAAGCAACCATTTTAAGAAGTTTTTGCTGCAATAACACTTCTTTCACAAATGACATGGCCACACACGTGTGAAAATCGAATTTTGTTTTACCTGTCTTGTTTTTGCAACTGACAACGTATCACATACAGTGCGAGACATTTTGCATTTTAGTGTCAATGCGACCGCAGTCCCACGCCCTAGACCAGCAACGAACAAACGCAACCGCCACGCTCCAATCCACCGCGCAATCGCGAAAAGCGCGCAATGCATTTCTGCAAAGCATCGCAGTTCAGCTTACCACCATTCGCTGAGAGGTCTGATTCCGACGACACCGAGGACTTTTCCCTCAAACCACCTTTCTCAGCTTTCTTCGCCAACGGTGCCTGGCCACTTGCTGAAGTTCCGTTTCGGGGAGGCTTCGGGCGGCACTCCTGAACGATGCGCTCTTTGCAGTGCTTGTGACAGTTGATACCGCAATCTGTCGAAAGCAAGTCGATTGTTCAGCGGGCGTCTGAACACCCCAACGATAAATTTAGGTTGTTTCGACAATATTACAATGTTCAAAAAGGGCACTGTAGTTTTTCGTGGCAACGCAAACTGACGAATTTCCACCTTCAACTTACATAACAACCCAATGATTTAATTATTAAGGTACAAAGTACTTTTGCAATCAATACGTTGTTTGAGTAACAACCAGCGACACCTATATTTGAAAAGTTGGACTTTTGTGATGCGATTTTCGAAGGGTGCTCCCGACGTCAACACTCATTGGATCAGCTTATCATTTAGCTACTGTAGTTCGCACTTCTTGCTAGTATCGATTTCGGTCTTCGGTTGTAATGTAGAATACGCCCATAGTCTTCCCTTCAAATAACGGCCGTGTCATTCTTCAAGCATGATCACTGTTAGGAATAAGTGGCAATGCCTGTCCCGACAAACCACGGTTACTACAAAATGTTACAATTCAACCATTCCTGCGTTCAAAGCATAACAGTGGTAATGGATTGATCAATGCCACACCAAAGCAGGTATGATCCAGCATTCAAAGAGAGTCAAGCAGTGCTTTTCAGTAACACTTTTATAGTCATAACTTTTTTCAAAGAAAAAATAATTAGCGAGACGGAACTAACTTAACGACGCTGCCCATTGGTTTTGTTTTTTTCAGATTTATTCAAAAGCTGTTATCTTAACTGTCAGTGTTGTCGCAATTCCTCTGNCGTGCTGTTCATTGGTTTCACTATTGAAAGTTGCTGTGTTTCTCCAAGTAGNAGCTCTTCTCAAACCTGACCTATTGAGCTTCAAACAAATTCTAGCTGGAAACCTCCAGAAGAGCAATTTATGCTGAAACTATTCACTCATCTGTGGCGTCGTGCTAGATTTTCGCAACTGTCGCTGGTTCAGCTAAGTAAGCACGACAGCAAGATTTATCACAGCTGCTTCAGTGCCACCTGTAGTCTCCAATCAACAGCCATAACAACACCAGCAAGCCTTATCCAACACAGAGGCTATTTGGGAACACACCGCTGTCAGAGTTCGAAGTCTATTGTGAATCGGGTAGCTGATGCTCTGCTTCCTTCCCTACTGTGGTTGCATTGTAACGCTTGTCTTGACAAACAACACCAGCAATGCGTTCACGTCAATTTTTCACCAGCAAAAGCATTGCTCAGCTAAAACCAAGGATTGTCAAAATATCACTAACGCTGCTCATTGCCACAAGGAAGCAGTCGCATTACAGCGCAAGCATGCAACACGTGGAATTTCTGCTTCTTCCACCAAAATGTACACAGCCCTGCAGTGGTGCCTGACTTCCGGCAACGCTCGTTCTGATTATTCTGAAAAGCTGGAGGTTTGCTGTCACTTGTAAAACAAACGTTACTGCTTCTGCAACGCCGGCATGCAATCAACACTTCACCATCGTGTGTGAACCTCGCACAGCTTGAGGCAGTAGGGTCGTTCTGCAAGTCTGGGACATTTACATCATCAATAAACGTGCAGGACGTCACAAAGCGTTTCACGCTGCAACATCCGCTTTGTTTCTTCAATATATGTGAGCTCTGACGACCCACGCGAGATCAGCAGCCTGTAGTGACTGGTGAGCGTCGCAGCAGCAGACTGTGTCAAAACATCCGCTTAGTGTGAACACGACAGAGAATCCTAAAACGTCGACTGGCATGAAATTGCCTTTAACGAGCGAGGCAGTTGGCCATGCCCGAACGGGTGCCTGGCGTATTTCGGAGTGAAAAGTCCAATGGCGCATGTATTGAAAAGTGGCCCTCGAAAAAAGGACTGAAACGCGTATCTGCTGTGAACCACTACGCCGAAAAAAAGACGATCCGCAGCCTTCAATATTTAAAATTACTTCAGGAAAAATGGTCCTCAACATTGAATTCTGTGCCCTTCATCTTCAAGTCGAGAAAGCATATTCAGCGGACGAAACGACAATGGCAGTGGATTCGAACTCACCACAGATAAGGGTGAGCGCAGTGGCACCGCCAACGTAAATGATGTAAGTTTTTTTTACTTTGGTGCAGGGATGTAGTGCTAACAAAAAAAGGTGTGGGAACGCCGTTCTCACCCCCCTACACCCTTGTTTTCGTGACGGCAATTGGCGGCAGGCCGTAGCCTGAAACTTGTTTCTTGCCGGGGCGGTTGAGATGAATAAATGCTCTTGCCCAAGCAGCGCTACGGTGATTCACTGTGGCCGTGGATCGAACACACAAACTACCAGTTGAGAAGCAGACATTCTACTACTGAGCTATTGCCGCTCCATGATGCAATTTCATCATGTAATTTCACAAATCGCCCATTGTTTGATGCGATTACTGAGCACTCCGTGATATGCACAATTAAATATTAACAAAATACAACAACACACGGGGTCTAAGCAAAGGTAGCCGAGCATCGACCGCTGCCTGATACGAAAACAGATTTAAAGCGCCCCGAACCAATTACACCCGCTGAACGATTTATCGATTAAATGAAAGAGGAACCGTTTGAAGCTGATGTCAAACAGTTTTCCTCCCAAGACGCAGCATCTAAGAGCGACTTCGCTACAAACAATAAACCGCGCGAAAGATCTGAGTTCGCTTCGCTGACCGTAAACGTGACACTGCATGCGACCAGTTGAAGCCTTTGCGGAGGTTCAAATTCAGGGGTGACGAACCAAATGCAGCCCACATGGGCATTTAATATGGCCCGAATCAGAATTTTCGTTACCCAAAAGTTAGAACATCGCGTCAGAACGACATTCCAAGATAAGCAAATACTTAGACAGTAAGCCAAGAGAAGTCTCTCTCGCTTCTCAGTTTTCTCTCCTTATTTTCCTTAGGAAGGTAAACGCATAATTTTAAGATGAAATTAATGTTTCTGCAGCTAACCTGCAATATTATACAATTCATACGAGCCGTGATAGTAAATAGGTTCCCCAACCCTGGTTTGAACGGTGGTGGCGGGATGTTTTGTCGTGGAGCAGCATCCTGTCGTGGTCATCTTTGCTATAACCAAATTACGCAAACGAAAGCAAATCTTGACAGCTTAGTCACTGCGCTATGCCTGTTTTCAAACGTCACTGATGTTTGATGCATAGGAAAGCGCGTTCTGCGATGACAGTCGAACAATCGGCAGGCGTTTTGCAATCTTTGATACACCTCGCAACGTGAAAGTTGTGGTAACATGTGCATAGCCAAAGAGAAATACTTCGCTTGCAGTATAACACCTTCCTGCCCCCTATTTTTGGAACGCGGCTTCAGACGTATAGTTCTAATGGCACAAGTAGGCACGCCATTTCATTAATCGATACTTGACAGCCAGTTTCGCCGCTTAGGGCATGTACAACAGGCCCCACGTCCCAACAAACGCGCTTTGAGTATCTGCCACTGACGTGCGACGCACCGAAGGCAAAAAAGCGGTGCACCCACCTCAGCTAATATTGTAAGTTGAATAGTAGGCCTACTGTGACCTGCCATGAGACTTCACACACGCACCCATGCTGTGAACAACGCGTGTTTCCTTCGTGTCCAGACTTCATATTGGCAGCAACCCAGCTACAAGCGCATCTCGAGACTGTAACCTGCTTTGCTTGAAGCAGTCGATCTTCTTCACCGAATTGTGCAACATGGCCAGCAATTTATCTAGGCTTTTGCCACGAACGCACAACAGATGCACGCTTATCAAGTCTTGAACAACAACATTTCAGACACAGAAGGACAGCAACAACACACTTGCAAATTGAACGCGTTTCTTTCTGAAGGAATGCAGCCCAGCGAGATCTGTGTTTACGCTTCCGACCTCGCTCTTATTCTCTCCTCTTTATTTGTCCTTTTTTTGCACTGTTCTCACTCTGCACAGGCTTAGAAGTCAATAAAACACCGCAAACTTGCGGCGAAAACGAAGTAATTATACGTTAGATGAACTGCAAGTATGAGGATAGCTAAATATAAGTAGAAACGGCGCGCACAGCGCATATGTTGGATATGCTGTAAGTAGGGGGGGTGGAGAGAACGCGCTGCCATGAAAAACATGTTTTGCTGCAGTCAAGACAGTTGGAAATTTTTCGTGCTGAATTTCACCAAAAACAAAATAACTGTCAAACTTTGTGTGCCTCATGGTGGAGAACGTTGTTCCTTCTTTAAAATATTTGACAGAACGGCGCTACCCCAACTAAGCCACTGCATGTATGCACGGCATGGAACAAATTGAGGTTGGAAATGCAACAATATTTCTCTCCTAGCGACTGGTGGCCCCTCAAGAAGACATTTGCGCTCGAAAACCTCAGAACCAAAAGAACTTACCCTTGCATTTCCATCCTTGCTTGACAAGACCCCAGAGCTGTAAAGAGAAGCAAGCATATCAGCGCGTGTTTGCGAAAACACATTTGTCACATTCGAACAGGGGCGGAAGGCAGCACGTCCGCTTGTTGAGAAGTGCGCTCACATACATCATAACGCAAAGCGGAACTGCGACTGAATAATGCTGGTGCGTGCCCTGGAACTTTCACCACATAGTCATCGCGTGGCAACAACGAAATGTCCTGAGTTATAATGAACGCAAAGAAAACGTAGAAAACGGACCAGGTCTTAAAAACGTCCTCGAACAACTTTCGCTGCTCGTGCAAACAAATTCCAGCGTGCTTTCTTTTAACAATGGCATTAAGTGACATTTGTGCCATGCATGCTTTATGCAAACAAGCACTTCAAAAGCAATTCCACTGGCATGTTGAAGAGATTCTGCACATCACTATCAAGTCGTCGCCCGACGAGTTTCCTCACCAGTTTTTCGCAATCCTCGCAAAACGTCAAATGGAAGTATGTTGTTTCGACGAAGTCGTGTTTGAAGTTTTGAGTGAATTCGTTACGCCTGGTCGAGCTGATCTTTAAAAAGTAGTCCAGCATCTCGGAAAAGCTGATACGTCCGTCTCTGCGAATGAACAAAATAATTTAAAACAGTTTTTCGAAGGGAACAACGACGCGCTGTGGGATGTATTCAGTAAGGTTTACAGTCATTGTATGCTCGTCTCTTTTCAAATTAACATTCTAATCAAACTTCTTCGTTTCTGTCTGATGCAGCTTTTAAAATGCTTTTTTGGCACATACGACATGATCCTAAAATGATCGTGAACTTGCTTTGTATTGTGTTTGTGTTTTAAACACCAGTACTCCAAGTACCGATAGTTAAGCACTTTTCCAGTCTCAAACCGCCTCTGAAGTTTGGTTAATTCTCAAGAGCCTTTTCATTTAAAGCACGAGCTTTGTTCATCAGGCAAAAATCAGAGATTGCAAGAATCAACAAAAATGGGAGGAGTAATACTGAAACGCGTATGACCATCTTTAAGCTCACTAGCACCGCCATAGGTGAGTTTTTCTATATTTCTTGAAAACGTTACAGAATGCGACAAACAATGACAAATATATTAATCGTAACATGAAAGCCACGAGTTTAAAAGAATCATTTTAGACGTTTCGAAAATGATCATATCCGAAACGTTCAACATTAATTCAGCTTAATCTGAGTTTTCTACGTTGCTTTTTTTAAAGATTATACAAAATTTCCAAGTTTTACTCGATGATAAACGGCAAAGGAAAAGCAAGGAGCCAGACACCAGTTTACTCAGGCCCGTGCAAAGGTCGCTTTTTTCGGTATCAGGTGCGCACGACGCTGAGTGGAGCGATCGCTAGAAAACTCGAACAAAGAGCGGAACTCGATCGAATCACAATTAATAATGAAAACCTAATTTTGTAAAACGCGAACGCGGAGGTGCGCGATTCATTTGCATACTGCCGTGCAACTTTGGAAGCGTTTGAAACAGAAGAGGCGTTACGTAAGAAGTGCGGCAAGCTCCTTCTGTCTCTGCCGAGGCTTAAGTACCGTATGCTTTGAACAGCATTGTGAAGCCCGGTTCATCAGATCGGTGGAGTTTGGACACTTGGAATTGATAGCAGGTGCAGTGGGCAGTGTACGGAGTGAAACCAGGCGCAACCTTTGGTTTGCGATCAAACGGCATCGAGATATGAAAGTGCACACTTCACTTACTGGTCTTTGTCGACTGTTGCGAAGGAGTCGATTCCCGGAAAGTTTTGAATGAAGGATCCGAACTCCGCTTCAGAGATAAAGCCGTCTCCGTTCATGTCGTACGCTTTGAAAACGCTCTGTGAGAGAAAGTTCCAGTTGAAAAGAAGCTGCCGTCGAATTTTTGCAAGACCCACTTTTTCAACATTTAGCGAAACGCACGCTTGTTCCAGACAATGTCTTGTTCTTTTGAAGACGCATCCAAAAGAACCCCAACGCTGCCAGTTTTATGTTGAAACGAAACTGGCAACACTTGAAACCGAACCTGCGGCATTCGAGCTGCAGAGTTGTTAAACCAAGCGGACGCGGATTTGCGAGGAGCAAACATACAAGGTGTAGGGTCACGGCTTCATGTTGCCAGTGGATCGATAAAACCGTTTTATTGTTTGAAAAGAGGCCAGTGAAAGTGCGCTGGCGATCACGAGCAAATTTAAAAGGATGCACAGAAGGTTGGGTGATAAGCTGGGTACAAGCAACACAAACAACCTTGCCAAGCTTATAACACAAGATTTGAGCTTTTGCAGCGCAACAGCGGAGGCTTTGTGCATTAAAAGACTCACCGATACCATGGCGGTGACGTGCTGCGTGATGGTTTCGCGGTCGAGCTGACAGGTGTAGCTCGCGAACTCCGCAAAGCCCATGTTGATAAACCGAGAAGGCGACGGAGCCTAAAGCAACAAACATCAGCTTCAGAAGACTTTGTATGTTGCTCATGACACGATACAACGGATTGCGTCTCGACGCCCGAACAAAAAAATTACTAGTCGGGCGCATGGCAGCGGAAGGTTAAGTCTGCCATCTGCTTTGGTGCGGTGGACTCGCAGTTTCGGGTCCATGTTTGGCGAGAGGCACCCAACGACCCCGGTATTTATCTCACGGTGTTAGGCAGATGTTTCAGACAGAAGCTCGGCAAATGACTATCTGCTTGTTGCTTGAAATAACTGACCGCAGGGATACGTGCTGTGACAACAAAGCAAGCAAAGGCTTACAAATTACATGGGCATCTTGTATTGCAGTACGCGACAACAACCGCACCACGAGGTCAGATCAGTTGCTAATGGCATATGTTTTCGCCTAAGGAAACACATGCATGCTTTTAGATGGTAAGCAATTGCGAAAGAATAATCGGAAGCAGCATTGGTGCATGTACTTGACTTCAAAAGATGCCGCTTGTGCAATGCGTAAGAGGTCCCCGTGGAAGAGCTAGTTTCACAACGAGTACAGTTTCAATCTTCCCGTGAAAAGATTTATCTAAAGTGCATTGATATTAATGGAAAATTAATGCTTATAACCTCTGAAACAACACCACGTCTCATGAACGAAATGGCATCCTTGTAAAAACGTTTCTGCTCAGGGAATGCTTTTTTTCCAAAAACAAAAAACGCAGCATTTTATTCCAAACTAAAAGCAAAGAAATGAAATGACTTGCTGTTTCAAAAGCTCAATTTCGAGGAACCTCTTTAGGCTACTCATATACGCCCTCGAGTCAGACACCTGTTTCTGGGCAATGCTATTTGCTCACCGCTGAGGATGTGCTGTGTTTAATTTCCCTCGGTTCGCGGACGACAGACAACTGGTAGATTTCCTCTTCACTGTAGTTAAGGTAAAGCGACACTCGCAGTGTATTGACCAAGTCCCGGTTGACTTCAAATGGGAACGGGTAGCGCTGGAGCCCAATCAGTTCCTGCACAACAAAATAACGCAGATCGTCCAGCAAAGTCTTGATAAATTGCTGTGCAGATGCGCAGGGGATTTGGTCATTCACAAAGGAAGATCGCGAAACCCGCGTTTAGCAAATAAAGTTAAAAGCACGACAAATGCTGTTTGTTTCTTGATGATTCTCAGCAACAAATGACGTTTGCCACGAATGCAAACGACGCCATTGCTTGAGTCTTCTTGCGACACGCCTTGGGTGCTTCACGCTGGGATCCCACAAAAATGACTCAGCTTTCCACGCGGTTGAATTTTCTAATTCAACATCTGGGTTCTAAGCGTTGGCGGAAAGAATGAAAAATTTCAAAAAAAGTACGGTTCGTTGCTTGAAATGACGTTACGAGTCATCTGCTGAACGCTCAGTCTTCCGCAAATTAAGTTTCACAAATCAAACAAGCGCCAAGCAAACTCACCTGAAATATTCCACCGATCATCATCATTTTTCGAACGTTTATCTGCTCGTCGCCAACGCGGTCGGGGTAAGCAGCGTGGAGCGCTATCAGGTCTTTTAAGAGAACACCGCTGCAACCCAAAGTATGTTTAGGTAGATCGTTGTGCAAACGATTGCCTAAACCAGTAGTTCTTAACCGGGGGGTACGCCTCCCCAGGGGGCGCAAAACAATTTCCAGGGGGGCGAAAGCCTTTACGCGTTCTACAACACGGAAAGTTTGAACGGGAAGATGTTCTTTCTAAGTTACTTGCTTAAAGTCACGGGGTTTGAAGCAAGGGACAAGTAATTAAGGGAGGCGTGGAAGCAAAAGGTTAAGAACCACTGGTGTAAACGAAAATGCGCTCAGCTTCTTGGGGCCTTTGCAGTCAAACACATGCTTGTTGAACTGGACGCAAAGAAATGCTGCTCACGTGAGATGCAACCACGGGGATGTTGCCAGGGCAATGGGGATGTGTTTGTAGCCAGTTGCGGCGACCATCGGGAGGATCGAAAAGTTGGATAAACAAATTAGAAATTACCTGCCTCGCTACGTCACTGTGGTTGATTCTCCTTACGAGAAAATATTCCTGTTGTTAATTTTAGGATAAAGACCGGTTGAAAATTGCGGTTTCACGCGGCCGAGCGGAAATCCAACATAAAAAACCTAAATTAGTACAAAAGCGACGGTTTGTCCGGAGTCAACTACCACACCAATTAGCTTCCACATTTAAGTGACTTACATGACAGGTATTTTGAATTCGTTGGTGATTTGCGCGTACGCTCTTCTGTAGCAACAGTAGTTGGACTTCGAATCAAGGAGTTCGACCAATTCATCAAGGGCCTGCAAGCAGTAGTCGACAAGACCAATTGAACTTAGTCATAGGATGGAATAACCTTTGTTTTTCAACAGGTGGCAGGAATTGGTATTAGGTTTACAATGTCAAAGAACAAAGGAATAAAAGCGAAAGCCTGCCCAGGGATGTATAAGCAACGGTTTTTCGCAATCCGTGGAAAAATTGGCGGGGTTTTGCGTACAACAGTTAAGCGATTCAACAATTGAAGTATTCATCCTGGCAATTGACTTTCTATTTCCATCGTAACCCTTCCTACAGTCCACACAGTTCACCAGTTTTAGCGTTTACTCACCTTGACTGTGTCCTTCGGAACTAAAGCCATAGTTTTCTTCAAGCGCGCAATCGCAGTATGGGTCAGGGCACCAACTATTGCCATTAAAGTGTTGAAGTTTCGCATAGAGTGCAGTTTCTTCAAAGAGCAAAGCAAAATACTTGTCCTCATTATTTACATCATGCCTTCATTGCCAACTTCACCATGGTAGCACACTAGCTAGGGCTTTGCAATAATGAGTACGTTACATATTGCGCAAAAAACAGTGAAATAATTACTGCCAAATGCATAGCAGAGAACGCTCGCACACTGCGCAGCTATGCCCTGCCGTGCACAACAAAAATCGAAATTACAACCAGAACCACAATTGACACACCAAAGTAAGCACATAAAATCATAACAGTTGTTTGGCTCTATATTCAACATTAGGATATAGTCGCAAAAACCAAGCAGACAAGCCACGCATTAAAGCTAACTTATAACAGCCGATAATAAACATTACAGGTAACTAAAACCGTCACGTGTGAAAAGTGGAACTGACGGCACATGCACTGGGGCGTGCAGGATCGTTTCTTTTACAAACATACACAAGCTTCAGTCCAAGGAAAAAACTTAAATATGCTAGAAGCGAGTTTTGTACCTTGGCGATCTCCACAAATTTGACGAAGGCTCCCGCTCTTTCCTGAGGCTTCACATGATCGAGCACCATGCATTGCACCCAATGTGTGATGTTGTTGAAAAGGAAAACTGCCCGCTCCAACTTCAGATTGTCCTTTATGACACCGTGCACAGCATAATTGTGGAAATCTGGCATCTGCATCATTGAAGTAAGACTTAGTTTTTTGAAACTTACTGATTTCGATGACGAGTAAAGGTGATGTTGGCGTTTCGTGATAAATATAACATTCAAAAGCGAGCATCCAGTACAAAAGGATGTCACTCACCTGGCAGAGTAAACATGTTTCACCTAATTTTCTTTTACAGCTGTCAATCAGTATTCGTAAAGTTTGAACAATGAAATACAAATAGTGAAAGATTTGTGGTCAAGTGGGTACGATAACAGTTTTTAGCTAAACGCTGATCTTCACAACCTATGAACTGTGGAGAATAAGGACTAGACTAGGCCATACAAGAGCTCGACCGGTAAGACTGTTTTGGACCGATACCAGTATTTTTTATTTTTCATTGCCGATAGCCGATATTTTTGCGTTCCTCAAACCGCGGTTAAAAGACATTACAATGCATATTTTACACCGACTCACAAGGGAATAAGTCACAACTGAAGAAATACATGAAAATGTTTGCAATTTTGCAAAATAATGATTCAATTAACAAAATTTAATAATTTTAAGTTACAGTTCAAGAAGCACAGTTTTTAAGCATTTTCTTGCAATGAACATTTTTGTTATCATACGGAAACCCAACAGTTCCGAAAACTCGATATTTGGGTACTGAGGTTAGAGGCACTCGTAGTGCCGATATACACATGCGGAATTTAGCCGATACAATGAACCGGCATCAATGTCATATCGGCCGATGTTTCGGTCTCGAGTTGTAGTCCAAGCTCATTCACGTGATTAGTCCCGCTGGTTTCGCATATACCACTCTCGTGCACGTTCAATCACTTATTTAGCAGAAGCCCATGCTTGCAAGTGGAGTTTCTTCAACACTCGCATGGCATAGAACGTCAAAGCGCACGGCTACTATAAGCTGCACAATATTTCCAATTGAACTGACTGTGTTGAAACACGGAAACATTGACACCTTACAGTGGTCGCACGGGAAAAAGTTAATGGAAACTAGTTTCGAAACTGAAACAAGCAGCACAATGTAACCACTTGCGCAGCACGCCATGCTAAGCCTTCCCAGCACGTTTGCGGAAGTTATGACTGTTTTTCTCCATAAAGCATTTTGAACAAAAAATCTGTGGGAACAATTACATTGCCTTCCTCGTCAACTCAATCCGAGACATACCTCTGAATGTTAGCAGTTACAAAGCCTTGTAATCGAGCCCAAAGAATAACACAATGGCAGGTATGAACAAAGTGTGTGTCTTTAAAGTATTTTATGGGAGTGTGCCAAAAATATGAAATAAGCTTTTTCAGAGTGTGTCATCTCAAATGGCCATACCAACCTAAATGCAACTTATTTGTCTACATAGCTGCCGTTTCATATGCTGTTCATTCAGACCTCGTGGCTCACATAAAGCGCAATAAATAAACTTGAAAGCTGAAACAGAAAGTGGTTGAGTGACGAATCGACTCATTTGAAAGCAAACAAAATGTTTAACACACGCCCTACACATTTGACGACATAATTGAAATGAATTTTAAGTGTTGTTTCCGCAGCAGATATACTAATGGTGTGCTTCAGCCTTGATTAGCGTCAAGCCCAATAGTAAAACATAACTTTGTGCCACATGCTCACGATGTCTCTTATTCACGGCGAGACAGGAAGTGCTACTACAGTTTGATGATCAAGGTTTGAGCAAACTCACAAAAGCAAAGATGAAATACATTGATTAGTTTGTATCCCTGCTTCCAACTGCTTCGAAATCGATGTGTGAACAAACTTTTCATATTTTTGCTTTGCTTCTACTGACCAAGCCATGCTCGAACGCATTTTTAATGAAGATCATTCTTGATATGTGATAAAAATAAAATATGAAACAGTCTCTGTCCAGTGGTAAAGAAGAGGTGGAATCAGTTTCATGGCTTACTACCTTCGTTCACAGTGGAGGTGACCTCATGTAAGATAATGTCAAAAACGATCATAAACTACAGTACAACCACATTTTAATGCATTGTGTAAGCAACGCTGCTGTTGGAGATACATTCAGTGAAGGCAATTGCTGCAACCTGCAAGTAAAGACTACGACCTTCCAGCATGCATATGATTTCTGTAGATCTCGTTCAGAAGTCCATGTAATTCCATTTCGATAACTTTATTGCCCTATGAAAATCCCTACCATACCAGTTACTGCCTACCCGAAAACGGAGACATGCTAATGAGGAGGCATACCCACACATTTGAAGTGGCCAAACGCCACGGCAAGTAAAAACACATTTTCTACTCAAGAAGAATACGTGTCAACACTTACAGTGAGACGTCTGAAGCTTTTGTATTCCAAGTAAGATATGTGAATGGCTAGCTCTTCCGGTTCGAGATGGGTGAATACAAGAGACACCTTGCGTCGTTTTCGATTGACTTGATTTGGCCTAATCGACATATGGGCGGCCGACATCCACTTGTAGGAGTCTCTGTGCAAAGACGGTGAACAACTTGCAGATCGAAACACTGGCATCACGTCAGCAAACGACAGCCTTAGTATCTTCTTGAGGTCGGAAATGCCACGATCTTACGGTAAGAACAATTGCAAGAACTTCGTTACGACAAGAACTGCTTCCAGACGGCTGCGATTAAGTTTAGGTAACAAATCTCACATCACGTTGATCTATTACTACTATGAGCTTCCTTTTATTTTTACGAGTTGCACCTGAGTCGCTTCAGACCACTGTAAGAAACAAATAAAGTCGTGTCAGGAAAAGTATGTTTGCTCGTAACAAACAAACCAGGGCTTTGATGAGCTCAAATTATCCACTTTATTGTGGTGGCGATGTTTATCGCGGTGGAAATGTTCTTGAGTGCAAAACCATGTTGATTGTCTTGTGCGTTTGCTAAGCTTCAACTCGCAACTTTCATTGTTCTTGAAAATCGCAACTATCTGCGATGCTACTTGTCCAACACCCAGTCATTATTAACCTAAACAATTCACTTAAACTAAACAAGGCAGAAGCACGCGTACCTGATGAATTATTCTGAAGTTAATCCAAAATGTTACCCTAGACGGCTCGGCACGTAGATGTCAACTGCACAGTGTGTAGCCTAAGCCATCTTGTCACCAACACGCCTTTCTTTGCTTCCTGCCCTCATGTTGCCATACACAACCTTCAGCCTGCTGTTCCATGGAAGGACAGCATTTGACTGAACCTTCATTGCTGTCCAGGTTATGTCGCAAAAACAAGCAAAGCGCCCTGCGGTTCGACAACTGTTGTCTTGCAGCTAGTGTTTCAAGCGAATAGCTGCACAAAAATAACAAGGATTGCCTCGTAGCAACCAAGAGTGCGAATCCTACCGTCTGCTGCCTTTTCTGTTTCTCGGAACGTGCAAAGGCATGACTACTAAGAGGCTGTCCTGCTGTCTTTTAACGATTGCGACAAAAACAGACCGAAGAGATCACGACTGCGGTAGTGCAACCCATCTGGCACGTCACGCGCTGCTCTGGTTAATAACCGGTGTGAAAACTGTCTGTTGTTTGGAGGGCAAAATGTTTACAGGCAGACGAAATGCGCAGTTTCGCTCATGTGGTTCAGTAAGCGACGTCCCAATTTGCAGATTAATGCAGCCGACCGTTATAAATCACATCAGATTGACGTGTGCGCTTTGGCAGGGCAAGTCAGCAGTGCGCGCGCGGTGTTTGTTGCAAGCTATGAGCGTTTCGCAATTCTCTCTAACCGTATATGCCGAATAACGGAGCCACATTGCGTCAGCGAATCGCCTGCATCCGCTGGTTAGGCAATAAAACCACATCGGTAACGCAACCCATAAATAAATTGCAAACAAAGTGATGTTAATCGTACAACTGTAAGCAGCAATGCAAAGTAGTCCTTAAGTGTTTTGCAATAATAATTCATCAGATGCTAGCTAGGTTTTTCTCCAGAAAAAAACGAAAAAATGTAACGAAAAGAATTTTAGGGGTAGAATCGTGTCATCATTTAGTGGTTCGGAAATTACATTTAATAACAATGGTTTGTTAAGTCAAAAATATCCGCCATGCCTTTGGCCTCTTTGTTAAATTTAATTTGTAGTTACAACAATGCGGGTAATTGTGAAATCGCTGGTAGCTTGCACGTTTCTGGATGCGCCCTCGTATGCGCCGGCTCCAAAATAGATCTCTAATGAAAATGGTCTCGCAACCTTTCATTCTGTGGAGAAGATTAACATATGTGTACACAGCTTTCGATAATTCTGCGCGCGGAAGTTTTGCTTTGTACCAGTTAATTTCAATTATTAATCCACTTCGCCAGCAATGCGCAGATGAGAGCGAAGACAGAACAGAATAAGCTCAGATTGATTTCGGTAGATGACTGTTACAAGTGAAACGTAGCGAGATACAATCGTTTTAATAACATCTCTGCCATTGCGATGTCATGTACTGTTTAAACTAACATGTAGCGTCAGAGCTATTACGGCTTCCCCATCAGCCTGTACAGCACTTCCGAGAACATACATTGCTACGCCTGGAACTTGTCAACAACATATCGCAGCCCGAAACCACAAACTTGGCCCGTTACGAGTTGTCACATTGTCTAATTTCTCTTTAATGATTCAGATGCCTGTTTTAAATACTTGATTAGGGCCCCTTTCAAGTCTTTATTATAGAAAATATCTTTATTTAACAGATTTTCGACTCATGTTTCAGAAGCTGAGTCGAACTCGTTGCGCTTCACAACTTTTCCGTTACCATGAAGAATTGACTTTGTTCTTCATGTGCTAGCTTACCCATCACAGCGCTAACAAATTTCGTTGTAACCTTGACAGCGGATGTCACATTTCCATGACATTCGAGAACGATTTGGCAATCCATCACATCACCCTATGCTTATCGCTGCAGCACTTGAATCATCGATGGTTTCTTGCGCAATTCGTGTTTTTTCGTCGCACACAGTGCCTTGTCTTAATTCGGCAAGATAAAACCGGAAGTGATTGCAAAATGCATACTTCGCTTATGAGGACCTCCACAACAGGATCAGGCATATCATTGGCGGTGCAGCGGGCTACGCGTATGAACTCGCCGAGATTTTATCAAGAGAAATGCAACTTCCAAACATTAGTCAGTGCACTGACGTTTCACAGATCGCGATATACTGCAATTGCAGGCGTTTCTGGTAGACAGCGCGTTTACAGGATTTTCAATAACGTTCCGTTTTTACTCTCACAAAGGACGATTTTTATTGCTAATTTTTTTCTTCAGCTGGCGCTTCTACGAAGGAAAAGCTTCATTTGAGCGGACAAACTTGTAAGCTAGTACAGGTAAGGCGCTTCGAGCCATACTTGTTGGCCAGGTCGATGTGGGTCGTGTCCACATCGGGATCAGTCGACGCCCTTTCCTGGAGCTGCTCCAAGCTTCGAACGAGCTTAGCGTCGAGATCAAACATATGAGGAAACTCGTGCAGCCAAAATCTGCAATTGAGTAATGAACACGTCAATTGCTCATTCCGCTTCGAGACTTTTGAACTGACAAAAAGACATCCGTCTGCATTTAGGTAAACCATGAGAAAGTTGCTTGTCACACTTGAAAAAATCTCCAAGTTAGATTTGATCACAACAACTTTTCATTTACTGTAATTGAAAGTAGTAGAATGGTATAGAGTGCCACAAACCGCAACCATTTGGACGAATCGATAGAACTACAAAACTTGCCTGATTGCAAAAAATATGGACTTCTTCAAATCAGATGACGTGTTTTCATCTTCATACGTGCAAAAAGACACAGAAACAGTTAAGAAAAATTTCCCCAAAATAGACAACGCTACTTTAAACACTTGAGTCATTGCCTAAACCAGCGCAGTGGAAAGCAAATGCTTCCGGGTTCTGTGGTCACGACATCATATGAAAAACTTGCATTGCCGATGCAGCCGCAGCGTCTGGCATAGCTGCGAAAACAATGGTGCAGCTCTGGTTAAGGTAAGTTGTATCGGGTTGCATGCTGTCATTGCATGGACTGATTGGCGGAATTTCCACAGAACAATTACTGGCCATTAGTGAACAAAGGATGCTGTTGCTAATTAGCATATTTGCAGTGAAAAGCCAGCAAGAGGTGGAGGTCACACCTGGCGCTGTTCCGATAAACAAGGAATTTAACCTTCTCGTATTTCGCTGACATTTGCAGCATTGGCTGCAATCTTTACGTCGGAGCAGGACAGAAAACAATTTTTTGAACCTGATTTTCAAATTAAGTTCCTCATTCTTGAAAATAAAAATTGAAAGCTCTTGGTTTGCTGCAAGCTTTCGAGGAATCAGCCTGCTAGGCTCTGAATTCATCTTTTTGCGATGATTCAAGCTTGCACATATCTATATTCAAGTAACTACTATCCACAAGGGATATAGACAAGGAATCAATTAGAAAATGTTTTAATAGGAACTCAATTACATTGCTAAACATTCTCACTAATGCGTAACGCTACACATTCTCACTTCTCAGGCCTACTTGCAAAACCTTATTCAAATAGTTTCCTGGAAACGATATCCTGGAGGGCGAGAATCGTTGGTGTTTAAGTAAAATTGTGTCTTTTGTGAATAACAAGGAAACAAAAGGTCTTCAGCCTATGACAATACTGGAACGATGCTGTCAAAATATGAAACGTCATCACTTGGACTGCAATCTGCAATACCTTTTCATGTCTGAGTTTTGCCTGGTAACTTGACAGAGGGCACCGTATCGCTCTGGAAACTTATAAAAATAAATTTACCCTTCTACCAATCAAACTAGTGAGCAGGCCCTTAACCAGCTTGAGACACCAGGGGTGGCGAAGAGTTTTCTGAGAGGGGCCCAAATTTTTCAAACTATGTCCAATAATTTTCAATTATGCCGAACATATTTTTCCAGGGGGGGCGAAAAGTTTTGCAGGGGTGGTTCCCCCCCTGCACCCCCCTGGTTACGGGCCTGCTAGTGAGCAACCATGAACATAACACTTTGTTAGTGCCACTCCACAACTGGCTAAGTTGAAGCAATGCTCGATAGCAGGGATCAACCAAGAGACAAGCAGCACGACGTTAAGGGGATGCGCCACAGAGCTGTTCCCGTATTGGGGCACTGATGGACATGGCTGCCTGTCGCCAATAAAACATGACGCCAGCGATTTTTCTCTGCAAACGAAGATTCGGAACATAGACAGCGCACAAATTACGATGGTAAACATAGATTAGGATAAAGGGCATCGATGCTGCTGTGGGGCAAAAACATTTGTTTTTTTAACAGGTGTAGTACTGCTGCAAATGTTCGAAAAATACTAACTTATATCGTACCGGTAACCACTTTAGCTCAACCGTAGTTTGAACCCCAGTTTTAAAATTTCGCTAACAGGCTAGCGACAACAAGCTGATTTCCAACGGCGTGGGCTCATGTTGGTATTGATACAGGTGTAACAGCTGGGGGCAGGGGCAGATGCCTAACAAATGGAATTGAAAAAAGCGTTTTATTGGAAAAAATCGTAACTTCCTTTATGTCCTAACGGGTAACGAGTAATATCAAATCAACAAAGCAATTGGCGCTTGAAATTATGAAGTACTTTGTTGGCCGATAGGTACTGGCTGCCAAGATTATGCGCTGGTAATTTTTAAACCCTGGTGGTTCGTAATTACAGAAATTGTCAAATCAGAGGAAAAATTAGTGCAATTTGGAGCAAAATTGGAAAAAAAAAATTATCTTCAGCTAAAACGTTGACTTTTGGGAAAAATTTTCTGTTATGCCAACATGCATTTTGTTGGACAAACATTCTGAATCAACTTCGCATGTGCATCCTGAAGTTCTATTTCAAAAACCTTTTAGGAATGATTGCTTTCAAGCACAGAACAAAAAGCAGTAGCGTACGAAAACACTTTGCAATAAAAGTGCAAGGAAATGCAGAGAGCGCGGCTACTCCGTATCAAGCGCACACGAAAAGCAATTAATCTTGGTGCTCCAAGATATTTCGTTACTGGTCGATTTAATTCGTGTCAAGATTGACAGGAGACCTTTTGCAAGACCTTAAACTAATCTATGCTATCGATTTGACCGACAGCACAAGCCGGGGTTAAAACCTTCTAGATGGTGATCAGAAGATGGTCTTGACTGCAGTGGTCGCGTTTATCGTAAACATGTTAAATAGCGGGTGGTTTGCGCAGCATGGAGGATTAGCTTTCCCGGAATATCACTGACTGCAAATCAGGTCTTTTGCTGGTCATTACATCCAAGGATTTTGTTCGAGTTAGCCCCCTCAAGCGACCTTGTTGACGATATTTGTGCATATTACTGCATGTAGAACCTATGGCGTGGAGATGACGTCATTTTTTGCGAAAAATAATAGCTACATCTGATCGTGAAGGTCCGCCTTGAAAATTTAATGAGAGACAAGGGTGCTCGCCATCAATAAAATGCGTGCAAAATAAGAATTTGTGCTAACTGTCACTAAACTCACTAAGCATAAGCTTTGATTGCGGTTGATCGGTAGATTATCGCTAATGTTTGACAATCCTGTCCTAGCTAATCTAACAACTTGCTAGAACTTAGTCGTTTGCAACAAATTTCCTCTCTCTTGAAGCTCATCATCGTTTAAACAGCTTTGCAGTATGAATCAGTGCAATCAAAAACCTGGCATTTTTTTAAACAGGCCATCGAAGTTGGTGAATACCGTGAATAACAACTTCGCAAAATGTTTCCAACTATGTCTTTTTGAAAGCATTGCTGCAATTCGCAACGCTCGACGCACAACGCTTAAACAACAACAAAAGAAACAAAAGGATATAGTTGAGTGAATAGAACAATGAGCTGCTCCGACGTCATAAACCAGTTATGAGTGAGAAGAAGAATCCTGGGGAATTCTTCATTGCAGCAGTTTCCAGCAGCATCTGGTCAGACAGAAAAAGCAGAACCATAGCCCACAGCACTACCTGCGGTTCGGATATCTATTAATAAAATGGGTACTACGCGGCGCTCCATCCTGTTGGCCGAACCAGACACGAGGCGGTGTTTCGCGGTACGAGAATTTCTCTTCGCGCTGAAGAGCGGATCCCGACAGCGCCATGGCAGGGCCCATGCATGACCATACCACTTGTGGCCTTTCGTGTTAAGAATGCAAGACAACTTACCACGAAAAACCACAAGCGATATGGTCGACTAAACACGAAAAAATAAACAGTATAGGGGTCTGGCGGTCGGGTAGGTCAACATCTTAATTTGTTTTTTAATTTTAGGTATGACTTTGCGGTACATTTACTTGCACCTGCATAGCTATTTATGATTTGATTTTCTTGGTCCATCTAATTGGGGCATAAAAATGCCTGTGGTTTGGGTTCGAAATACCAATCCATCACAAAAACTGAACTTAAATTTAAATTTATGCGGTGAACTGAAAGTTACAGATGCAGAAATTAGGTTGTCATTCCTGAAACGTTACCGTAACGAATGTTGTTGTGCATGGGTCTCACCTATAACAAAGCTTCACAGAATCCGGTCATGAGCAGACAATAACGCAAACTAGAGCGAACAGTGTTACGCAAGATTGCATGTTTCGTTCAACAACTGCTCCCTGCAAAATGTGCACTCACCGAAGCATTCCGCGCATCTTCGCACCAGCGATTCGACGCTGGCCGGGTGAGTGTCTTCGTCACGTGACGTTCCGTGATCGGTGACGTTGCCATTCATCTGCCGATGCACCACACCAACTGTACCAGGCTGCATACCGTGGTTGACGTGAGTACCTGGGTCGCGAAGCTGTCTGTATTTTGAACCGGCGAACGTGTCTCCGCTTGGGTGCGGCGCTGAGGGCATCAAAAAATGTTCTTGGTGCTTGTTCAAGTTTGAGGAACTGCGCATGCGCAAAACGCTGATGACTGTGTC
>JGI24022J15233_10000791_pt1 | contig 22810 bp, 15 predicted proteins | sample Ectturendosymbi2_FD_15233 | JGI IMG/M metagenome (IMG submission 15233)
TATGTCCCAGCTGGCATAGTTTGGTAATACAGTTTTCGAAATAGACGTCTGCTGGTAACCAGTCCCGTCGCCACGGGGGTTTTGGTGGGCTTAGCCCCCTGAAAGAGCTACAAGTCCCCCAAAATTGAAGTATAAAACACTATGAATCAGTGGATTTTTTGTCAAATTTTAGAATGTCAGTCCCTCCTGCGCAAACGTAGTCTCCCAACTAAAAACCTTCGAACAAAGGCAAGGAATAACACTATGCACGTGTAATTGGAAGTGGTCCAACACAACAGCTAGACCAAGTGCGCGATGAAGACTGCAAGCAAGCGCTTCTCAACCATAGCCTGTTTTATACCTGTTGAAAATATTTTTTCAAAATGTGTCCCTGCACAAATAGAGGGCTCAGGGCAAGTGCCCACAGAGCTAACGTTTGAAGTCTTCTATATATTCTAAGAGGATGAAACCACTACCGAAACGTTAAATGAACAATGAAACGTTCTTTACATCACCGAGATCATATTATCAGATTGATTATATAGCCTGATACACGCAGTATATACACTATTTTTTGTTAAAGACGGGGATACTGCACGAAATTTTAACATACATAAATGTTTACATTTGCAAAATAGGTATGCCGCCATCAAATCCCTTATTTTTTACGTTTGATCCCCTGGAATGAGTAAACTATTAAAATGTCATGCGGTGAGCTTACCGGAGATTTAAACACCAACAGGGAGGAAACTTTGACGAAACATGTGGGGTTCATATATGCCTATGCAAAGAAAGCAAAAAATAGAATTATTAATGATGAGAAAGGTGGCAACAAGCAGAAAAAGCAAGAATAATAATCGACAATAAAAAAAAAGACACTTTTCAGTTTCTTAGTGTTTGATAGCGATTTTGAAGATGCTTTATTATCTTTTTAAATAAGCACGAAACATGAACTTCCATTTGAAATTTTTGTCAGCAAATTTGAGGGGTGGAAAGGGCAGCACTTTTATGGTCGGTCCCGGGCGGCACTTAGCCTCGCTACGCCACTGAGCATATGTATTCATTCCGATGCACGCTTTTACGAATTTCAATCGTTGCATCACAGTTTATTTGGAGATTTATTTCGTCGGAAAGTTTTATTACAACAACAGCTTTTCGTATTTGATTACAGAAAGCTCGTTACTCGTCGCCTCAACACTTATAGACCATTTTCGTACATACACTGCTGCATAGTCTTCGGTACTACAGTAACTTACTTTTAAAGTCATTAGGTGATCTTGCTACATACTCTGACGAAGTAATGCACAAAAGCAGTCAATGCGGCAAGACTTACTCCAGTCATTCATAATTCGCATAGTACTTGAATGCATGAATATCTTAACGTCGTCTGAGTTTGCCAAATCCAGCACACGCTTCAACCCATTAATGTGATCTAAACACAAAATAAATATTCTTATATCTCATGTCGGGCAACACATTTTTACGCTGCTGGAGTATTAGTAAAAAAGACACCCTGTTTCTGTAACATGTAGTAAGATTTTTAACTGCATGTCAGGTTCTTCAGTAGTGTTTCTGAATGTCAGTTTGTAATAAAATACATGTTTGTAGTCGACGCACTTTTTCGAGTTCTATTACACGATTGCAAAACAAGCACATTTGTACACATCTCTCTTAAATTAAAACCAACCACTGTATAAATTAAACGCATACGTGGATTAAAACCAACTGTTAAATATAACAAATTTTACCATTAAACACAAAAAACTTCACCTGAACAAAAGAAGCACAATTTTGCCAGGGCACAACTAGCACATTTTCACCTTAAAGTTACGCAACTTTTTATGAATAGATTAGAACCCCAGATGTACTCCACATACTTTTGACAACATTTAGTTATTCGAGTTGTCCAAGAAAAATTTTATTTTAACCTAAGTGAAAGTGAGTCACGACCACTGCTCTTAATGGCTTTTTTGTTACTTTCCGTAGATCGGCAAATGCTTCCTCCGCGCTCACGCGATTCTCCGTTGTGTCAACGATGATTATCCCATCAGTTCCTACGCACATAATATTGATCAGTTAGAATAATATCAAAACGTTTACCAAGTTTTCACCCAAATGCTAACCTTATGCATTGAGAAACGTAGGCTAAAACACCAACTGTTTTGAAAATAAACATTGCCAACACCGAAGCAGTAGAACCGTATTCGCCGACGCAGCTTGTGTGCTCTCTGCTCTTCCCTTTTATTTATATCAGGGTTTTTAAGGTGTTTTAGGGACTCGATTCGGATCCCTAGAATCAGCGAGAATTACCATCGGGTCCCAAGAATCAGAGAAATCGGTTCCCAACAGGTCGATATCGGGTACCTAATATTTTCCTTTAAAAATCCCTATCGGTCAACTTAAAGCCTCTTTACAGTGCTATGCAGCGGTGCTAAACATCAAATTAACCGTGGTAACGCCATCTATACGTTTGTTTTTTGCTGCCACCACATATCTGTGCTTGTGTCCTTTCATCTATCGTTGTGTTCTTGTTAACGCCACGTATGCGCAAGTTGTACTCTTTCATGTGCGGGTGTGAAGACATTAAACAATAATCATGGGCGTCCGCAGCGGGGGCAAAACGGGCATTTCCCCCCCTGGAAATTAGGCCTAAGAACCTAAATTTTCTAGAAAACATGAAGTCAGCAGCTCAATTTCGATTAATTGATTTAATTCTTGCAATGATCGTTTTATTTGCCGGTAAGACCCACACTGCACAAGAGCCAAGTTCACGGTCCTGGTGTCATTGCAGTAGTGAGCTTGCAGTTTACTTACGCTCCATTGCGTGGCTAAACTTGGGAATGGATTCTTCTGCTGTTTTGTCTCCATTGCGTAACAATAACAGGATTCACTTCAAGTTACGACAGTAGGCGTTTTGCTGCATGTTGCTGCTTGCTATTGAACGCAGATATCTTGGCAAATAATGCAGCGAGACAGTGACTGCTGATAGCGGTAAGGCACATAGTTTTAGACTGTGCGAAAAGAAGCCAGAGTGAATCTACGGCAATGCATCCAAACTTTGAAATACCCATTGCTAGTGTGAGACTGAGTGGACCAATGTGCCTGAGTGAATGGCTCCAGCGTGGGCCAGCTACTTTTTACCTACGGGCCATTTTACGAAAACGTGACAATTCGCGGGCCACTTCCAATAAAATCATGTATAAAACAACAGATTCACAACATTTAAAACTAAAAAACGGACGATACGTGAGTGGGTCATTGAAATTTTTACACAATAGCAAATAGCAATTTATTACAAATCTCTATCAGTGGGATGCCTGTACCACCACGGGGGGGGCTTTTGTGGGCTTACCCCGCAAACAAACACCAAGCCCCCAAAATTGAAATATGAAACACAATAAATCAATGGGATCTTTATGAAATTGTAAATATCAAGCCTACTGAAGACTTCTGGCGACAGTTCCGCCTGTAGTCGAGGCTTATCTGACGCTGTCGTTCCTTTAGCAATACCAGTGCTAAGTCGGAGAATATCGTCCAGTGTTTCGTCTGCCGTTTGATTTCTGTTTTTACTTTAGATGTAACTTGCTTCATCGTAGAAAATGTACGTAGCCTACTCTTACACATGTATGTGTTTCCAAACCTCGAGCGCATTTTTAGTGCGAAATCTTTCAGTTTGGGAAATCTATTTTTGCTGATTAATTTCCAGAAGCTATTTTCAGTCTTTAATACCGTCAGTATTGCAGCCTACCTTTTTAATAAAATATGTTGTGCTTGTTCTTTTTTCTACTGTACAGTAATTAAAATTGCCTAATTGCAGATACGGGGTATCAATTTGGCTTGATGGCTACTTTGAGAAGGTCGCGTTTAGCTGATAGATATAGACAGATTTATTTGGAGGTATTGAGTTCATTGCGCAAGATGAACTCTTCAAGACGACGAACGCCGGGTCACCGAAAAAACAGAGGTCATACAGTCAGGTGCCCCAGCGGAGGGTTAGGGGAGGGCCGTACCTTCTAATTTGATTGTAAAATAAATAAAACAAAANCAATAATGGTACACAGAAAAGGAAGTNTTCATTGTGCTTGTGCAGATGCACTTTGTCCAGCGAAAGCAATTCAACGAAACAAATGTAACCTCATACGCTTTTCAGCAAATTTCAAATTTGAAGTTTTTTCTGAATGCTTCCGCGGGCCACCTAAAACGCTGTGGCGGGCCACATGTGGCCCTCGGGCCTGTAGTTGGACCACATTGACTTCATCAAACCACGCTTATGCAGTCTTCTTTTAACACACTGCGTGGTGGTTATGTATGCAGGGCTGTGGAAATACACATAAGATTCGGTTCTGACTTCTGAGTGAGCAAGTGCAAAGCTGTATTTCCTGGGGCGAGTTTTCATAATTCACCTGCGCAATTTTTTAAAAGCTTGCGTGGTGTTCTAACTTTAGTTACTTGTCCGATAGTCGTTGTCAACTTGCAGGTCTACTTCTCATTGACTGAAAGAGTTTTGCGAGAGTGTCCAACTTTCGTGTTTTTTAACCGCTACTGATGTTCTGGTCGTTGATTATTCTGAAATTATGATTTATTTGTAGAAAGTGCTCGAAAAATAGATATTAAGTAGTTTATGAAAAGAAAGCATTTCTGATGGCTTACTAAATTTTGAGAAGTGAGGTTCAGCCCGCACAGACCAATGTGAGCACCACAAACGCAGTTGTGGATAGTTGAAGTCCAGTTCAGACTCAGTTGTCTGCAGTTCTCAATCATAATGACATTGGATGATGCCCCAATTCAGCAAAAGCTGCAAAGGAGGACAAAAAGCACAACCTTTTCGCAAACTCGAACACAACTCAACCTGAATACGATTTCAAAAAAATGCGAACGGAGCGCGTGCTTTCTTGGGAAAATTCCTTTGTGATGTAGAAAGTGCACAAAACGTTTTGTGAATGCCCATTTGCGTTACATCGTGCGCAACCTGAAAAAGGATGAGCGAAATGTCGACGTTGCCCCGCCCTGGAAAAATTTCTGCGGATGCCCATGACAATAATGTACGCTTGGATTCACGTTGGGAAGCACGTGTCGTGTTTTCGCGTAATCCTTCACGCTCGAGAGCAGCGTGCTTATTGCAGCTGCAAAACACTCATTTCCTTCAACCAAATTCAATTTCTATAGCAAAGATTTTTATGGTGAAAATTTTCTGACTGCCTGTGGTGATCGATTCAGCCCGGTAGGTACGGTTTCAGGGCGCTTTATAGCTACGTTGACTCAAGACAATAATCAAAGCACAAGACAATATTGCGCATGATAGAAACCAGTCCTAACACGTTCATTGCGATTGGACGAAAAAAGTCGTGGATAGGGGTCGGTTGGTTATATGGGGTTGCGGTAATAGGTCGCGGTCCTGCAAACAGGTTGAAAACTATCGAGGTAGATTCTGGGATAGTGGTTCTTACCCTGGTATACGTGAATCCCTGAAGGGGTCTGTGGAAGGGTTAAAGGCTTTGCAGACATTTCAATCACTTCAGGGTTGATAAAAATCATGATTTTTTTTCAATCTGACGTTTTGGATTTAAATCATTTTTTTTTTATTTATAATGTAGGGGGCGGCTACCTAAGACTTATAATTTTTAATTTTAAGTAGTTTGTTAATATAACTTTTTGTGCTTACTAAAAACAGCTGAACTTTCATTCAAACTTTCTTTGCGCTTATACATCATCCCTTACGCCAAATTAGTTCATAACAGCAGTACTGGAATGCAAAAAGAAGTATTTATGCGAATGACAATACTCAAACCATCAGTTTATCAAATTCATGGACTTTTAATAGCATGTTACAAAGCTTGTACACAAATACAAGGTTGCCAGCTTTTGGTGCAAAGTCGATTATATTAAAATTAGTTATTGCGACACAGCTTTCACTAGTTCAGCTTCTGCAAAAGCATGGCTTACATGTATAAAACGGTAAAAACCTATGATACCTGTTATTATCAATCAAAAATGTGTTCTGAAACCGCTATGTCTACAGTCAACAGCGTATATGTTTGGTGGAATTTACATGCAAAATTTGCTTTATGCCTCTTTTTCACTGAGACATTTCAGTCATTTGTCCTATAGTGGTGTTAAACCTTGTCTATATTTTCAGACATTGTGACTTAACTGACTTGTTTTTTTGCGGTCATTTAACAAAAATCGGTCTATGATTGAAAAATTACATAAAAAAAACAGCTTTATGCCAGTCTACGCCTTCAAACTTGTGGCATTCTAACAGTTCTGATTTCTGAGTCTACAAGGGATTCTGATTTCAGTCCACATGCCCATTTTGCAGTTAGTTGACATAAAAGCTGTGACCTCACAGACGCCACGATTATTAAAACTTTAATTGCTTTTAACTTCTATCATCATCATAAGAACTCTGCCTTTTGCTGTATGCTAATATAAGTGAAAACCCATTAAAATTCTAATTAAATGCGTCATAGAAATCAAACAAAGCTTCAATACTGCATATGATTTTTTGCTTGATTTTTTTTGATTTTTATTGCTTGATTTAAATCAATCAACCCTGATCACTACGATGACTGAAACCTAATTTCGCTTAATCATTGCAACGTTTTTTATTAAGGGTCCGTAACTTTATTTAAGATGTACTTCAGGGGTTTGTGACCCACAAATGTTTAGAGACGCTGTTCTAAAGGATTATAGGGAGGTCCAAGGACGACAGTTTCAAAGAGCCTAGCCGCGGTTTAGAAAAAATTTAATGTATGACATAATTGTAATCCTGCATTGCTGACCAACTTCTGGAAGTTTTGTCGCAATTAAGCCACTGAGCTGGACTGCGTTTGGCTGAATTAGTCATTTACTGCGTTTCCCTACAAAACAAAATCGGATTCCAGTCCATTACAACCACATTAAGCTTGGCTGTAATGGATAAAGTTAATATGTGAACATTCCAGACTTTTTAGGACTTTTTAGACGTTTATAACTCACTTGACGAATATTGAAAAACCTCTATTGGATTCGAATCCAATACTAAATTAAATGTAAATTATCTTTAAACAGATTGCACTNGTGTCGATACATAGCAGGAAGCTACGGTTTTTAAAGGTTTCTGTCTCTACAGCTTACGTAAAAGTATAGTTAGGACAGCATTGTGAACTGGGCGCTGTAGGTTTAGGCCTCAATCGGGCCGGAGGACTGAGCTTGAAGCAGAAAAGTGGTTTCGGTGTCCATTGCAGTTATGAAATCAGATGCTGGTGTGGATTTGCCTTTACTGCTCACCTGCATACAACCTTGTGGTAAATTGTTAACGTTGACCATCAACATAGGGTTGTTTTTAAGATCGAAACGACGTGGATTCTTAACTAGCATCTAAAATTCAAAACTTTTTTCCAATAACTTTGATAATGTCGCATTCTTTGCAGAGATGATTTGCATAACGAATAACAAACGCACACGGGCCTAAAAACTGTATTTGTGGTAAGTCGGTGTGGCAGTCCAAGTGGCACACTTTTTGTGCACGCAAGAGCTGGTTGTTTTCAGCGAAAAGGTTTCGTCACTAAGTTGTTAGAAATTCCTGAGATTGGCGTTTGTTCCTTGCGAACTTCTTATCGCACTTTGATGTTTCAACTTCGTCAAAACAAAAACTATATTATCTTGTCGACTTCACCGACCCACAACAAAGCTCCCCCTCAAGGACAAGACCACAACAAAGCCTTTCTGTATCCAGCTCCACACCGACTTGTAGAAAACTAGATAAGCACCTTCTGAGGTTGGTGTATGAGCAAATCTTCATTTCTTCTACGCCTAGAAAACGGTTTTTATTGAAGATTTACAAACCCCAAACAGTAAAACTTGTAGCTGGTTTTCTTTTTCACTCACCTTCAATCATTATCATGTTTGCCAATGCGTATCCGATGGCAACGTACACGCCATCGGTAACTTTGATAATTTTTGATTCGTTAAACACTGCTGAGTGTGCACGAAGCTTATCTTGAACTGCAACATCTATCGTTAAGCTAGAATCATCTGAATTCTTTTCACGATAGATATTAAGAACAAACACAGAGAAAACTCCAACGAGCAAAGCCTTTGTAACAAAACTAGGCATTTTAGAGTCTGTCAAAAAAATATGCAAGAGTGAAATGAAGGTCCACAAGATTTTACGTACTGTTACAGATAATAAACACTGAATACTGTTCGAAATCACGCATGCTTAAGTCAAATGCGTGTAGCACCTGTTTCCGAAATCCGGTATATTTATCGCTGCAAAATGAAAATGAGCGACGGTTATACTTGTATAATTCCAACACGGTTCCTCGTAGCAAATTGATGCGTTTACGTCGTGGCACAAAGCTGCAAAAGCACATCCTTCGTTGCGTATAACCACAGCCTTTTACCGGGAAATGGACACAACCGGTGCGCCGCGGAACAACCTAAGCGCGAGTATATTCTTGAAGGATTCTTCTTATTCTTTAACCTATAGCAAACTTGTATGAACCACCACAGCAGGCTGCTCGCACCAGTTGTATACATGTCCGCTGTGGTTACACATAACAAAGGATGTGATTNTGCAGCTTTCCCAAAGTGCTGCAACGCTCGTACTCTCGTACACTTGCAATTTCTCCTCAACGTCTGTTGTGCTGCGCGGAGCTCTAAGATCTCAACGTGTTGCGAAAGTGGAGTAAAGGCAAACGAAAACACAACATAGCCAAACACGAAACTAGTGAAACGGTTGAAGATACCCAACACGATGTGGCAAAGGTACGTATATCTCTTGCTGCGGCTCGCAAAGGAGTCTTGGAAGCTTTCATCTTTGTGCACGACAAGCGCTTTGTTTTTGCTTTTCATAAGCTAGCACCAGCTTTTATTTCTATTCGCACGATGACAACAGCAACCTTCATTTGGAATTAATTTCCCACATACACAACAAATATTTCTGATCATTACTGTCTCTAAACATGTGTAAAGTTTCTGCGTACTTTTTAGAAAATCTTTCAGTTCTTCAATCGTACAGTGCTACTCAGAACACAACAGTTTTACTCACTACTCCAATGTGTTTTTGGTAGCTCTCATGGCGACACAAATAGGTGTGCCAACTTGTTACCAGGGCCAGGGCAACCAATTTTTTTACCTAAAAACTTAAAATCTTGACTTTATTTTGACATATAAATTTTCTGCGTTTGCAACTGCAAAATAATTCAACCTTAGGTGTTGAGGTTAACCCAGAAGCATATTCCTGCACTCTGTGCTTCGAAATTTAATAAAATTGGTTGTTTACCTTTGGGGGTGATATATTGATAAGTAAATTAATAACTACAGTAGAGTCAAACCTGCTGAGAATATCATAAAGTTGAAGCACTATATGCATAATGGATTGAACACTTAGCAAACCAAGTACTGTAAGACCACGTTTCTTGCCTTATCACGACTATCTTACATAATATTCAATCATCCAGTAGTGGACACAGTAACATTACTACGTCAGAAATCGCAACAAACACATGTTATTACGAAATTGCAACTAAACTTGCAAAAGCATATCAATATCTGTTGTAATTTCAATAAAATATTAATAAAAAGAAAATAAGCTATGCTGCAAGAAAAGTTGACCCAACGATAGATTTTGACTTTTCTTGACCTAATAACTTGGAATTCCCTCGTGGTATGAGCGTGAAATTCGGTTTGTTCGTTTCATACACTTCAAAAAAAGCAGAAAATTTTTGACTTAATTGACTTTTGGTTGCCCTGCTTATTACAGTTATATTGCTGGGAAATGAGTTGAACCTGATCTGTCACCTTTGTTTGCCAATATAATTATATTTTAAATTTTTCTGCGAAAAAACTCCACTGCAACGTGAATTTGCAGTTTCCTCGATCACCGCCAGTGCTAAGTATTCAGGCAGAGACGATAACGAATGTCGTCATGCCGTCCACCTCGTCATCACGCTTTTGCGTAGCGATTAGCGAGCCAATTGCAAAGCAGGCCAGACTTTTACATGTTTAGCAAATATAACCAACACTGCTTGTTTGTTATTCCGTGATTGGACAACAGCCTGCGACGAAGGGTTTGATTGAGCAAATGCATTGCAGCGGTGAATGCTCGTCGTGACCGAAGACACCAAGCGCTACTCTGCCTACCAATCAACATTGCCAGTTTCCTATTAGAAACCGTGTCTGTGCTTCCGTACTAGGGGTCAGAAGTCACGATCGAGCACACAGAAGCCCTACGGAGTTTTGCAGCGTCATGGTCGTTTTCGAAGAACCACTCCTATACCACGACGGTACTCCATCATTTATGGAAATAGCTGATAGTAAACAACTTTTGGCACACAAATCAGTAAGAACTTCAGCTACAAGTGAAGTACAGTAAACAAACTTTAGCCTTGCGGCAAGCTTCTGAGGTATCTGCCTGCTTTCTGCTTTCATTCTTCTGCGACGATTAAAACGTGCGATGCGTCGGAAAACGCGAAACTAGTTTCCCCGTCAATAAACTGTGACTGATTTACTTGCCGCCATCTTTTAGCCTGTTTACATGGCGCATTTCATTGTGGCCTAATTGTGGCTTTTGGTCGATTGTGGCTTTTTATTTGCTGAGTCACGCTTAAAGCCACACTCTTAAATGTGACTCAGAAAATAAAAGCCACAATCGACCAAAAGTCACAATTGGGCCACAATGAAATGAGCCATGTAAACAGGCTATTTGTGNCCTTTAACTAAGTGAAGTACAGTAGAGCTTTCGAGGAATCTGTCTGCCATGCTGTGCTTTCACAACTCTGCGAGGATTCTGACCACACGTATCCACATTTCAGTGACAAAGTACCAAGACTCAAAGCAATTAAATCTGCACACGAAATGTTTTACTAGGAAATCGATATCGCGTCAAATACGCATCTTCAGTCCTTATTCAAATAGACCTTCAGTTGGTTACTAGTAGTCCGTCAAGACCTTCAGTTAGTTAATTTAATGATCATTTTATCTCTGACCCAGGGCCCATATCACACGGCAGTTAGCAGTATTACGCACAAAATAGACAAACCATTCACACATAAAGCAGCACAGATGATGTTTTTGCCCTGCAAAGCGCGATTTACAAATGCTCCAGTCTAGAAAGTCGGTTGACACTCGCCCCAGTCTGCTACAACTTACGACCTAAACCTGAATAAAAACATCGCTCAAGGCACTGACCAGCTTCCAGCTCTATTGCTACTTTTTTCAAAATGTTGTTAGGAATCTCCTCACACTTTCAGGAATTCATTATAGACACCGCGCCCGGGTTAGCAATTTACTGCTCTATGCAGAACGACAAATGACTGCAAGAAAATATTTTGCGGATAAATTGGTTTGGACAACTTTTTCAGCAAAAAAGCTAACATTCACGCAGCTTTTCCAGTAGACGAAACTTGNTTTTTTCTTTTGCGCAACTGAAAAAGCAAGTTGCACTTGTATACTGAGTTGCTACTACTCTGCTTCACGTCGCAGCCGCATAAAATGATTTATTGAGTAGTTGTGTTCTGAGCTTTGCCGAACTTTGCGTGCGGTTCACCTGATAGCAGCTGCTCTGAACATGTCTCACTGTGCAAATAACCATCAGCATGGAATGATTGGCATCTGCAATGTTCTGGCAGAAAAGAGTACCCAGGGGAAACGTTTTCTGCCCTGATTGAACTGGAGCCAAGACACACACAGCTTTCGCCTAAATTTTTCATGACCAGGGCGTTTCGTCAGAAAACGAACATTAGGAGAAACTCTAACCAGTAGGTCGCATGACTAATATTTGTGAAAGATGTTTCACTGTTTTCATTGCACTTTGCTAGTCGGTTAAAGTTAACCAGAAAACAGCTCCAATGTTCTGAAATTTTAGCCATGGTTTTGACCGTCAGTGGCTGACTGGCTGTACACATCACGGGCTAAAAAATTTTCGCACGTATTCCAAACTCAAGCAAGCATACAAATGAAGTACCATTATACAAATTCAAGGGTGAACTACTTTTGAGTGCAATAGCACTGCCACTTGGCAAGATGCCAAGCAGTATGCCTATTTTTGTGTTTGGACTGCACTAACTTTGCAGCAACTTTTTTCTTGCTGCCTAGTTAGTGCGGTCCATTGCCTTTTCATCGCATGAGTTTTTTTCGGGGGCCATCGCTTCTGGCTCCGAGAGTCGTTTTCAACGTACAGAGACTATGTTAAGGAAATCTAGGTCCATCGCGTTAGGCGTTGTTGTCAACGCCTTGCCTGCCACTATAAAAAGTTCAAAACGCTCCACACTTTCGACGAGCACATGCGATCAACACAGGCCATTTCTGTTAAATTATTACAATATTGCAATAAAATCGTGTTGCATGAGGTTGTTTTGTCAAACAGCGTTTTTCTTCATACATAGTTTGACATGCCTTAACGCATCTGTTGTCACTCGCGGGAACAACCGCAACATTTTACAGTGACGTGTTTCGTTGTGTGCTGCCCATAGGCAGTTGGGAGCGGGAGCTTCGCGCACTCGAAAGAAACATTACATCACAAGCAATACAACGTCCAGAGAAACCCTCCTGATCTCCTGTCTGGTTTTGTGCAGGCTTGCGTCAACGCGACCTGCAGCAGAGAACTTCAACTCACATCACAACCAAGAATGAATCAGATTCGTTAAAATAGAAGCTTAAAAGTTTTCAGCGTGACATCAAATGTACCATGTCTTTTTCGCACTTCAACAGCGAAAATTTCAACCTCAGTCCTAAACCAACGTCTATGTAACCCAATGACTTTTTTGACACCACCAGCACGGCGCGTCAAGCTAAAACCGCTCAGCTAGAGTGAAGGCATAATAAAGTCAGATTTATTTTTATCTTTATTACCTTTTCTAGTCGTTTTCGTGATTTGACGTTACCAATGTAATTTTTTAATGATCCTGCATAAAGCTTCAATGTCATTTCACCTTTGCTGGGCGCTTAATGATTAACCTGACATCACTTGCTTCTAAGCCGGTGACCAGCACCACAATGCAAGACACAAATCCGAAAACAAGTTCGTATATCCATTTAACAGTACATTCTCCTCTCCTTCCTTCCAACGACTTACGTAGGCAACTGCTCTTGGAATCAAATGCAGCGTTGGTCAGGCAAAAAGCTATTCGATAAGCAACATGCAGCAGGTTGGTTGTTAGCTGCTAAACGAAACTTGCCACGAAACCAAGGCAATGCCAACACTCGCTCGAGTTTGAAAACACGAAGCCAACAGCTTGCAATCAACATACTTCAATGGTGTACTGCTGCTGCAAACTGCTGATCACCGCCAGAGCGGCACAATACAGCCACGCAACTAACTGCGGTCTCGTTTGAACGAACAGAGGGAAACCAGGCTTGCCGCGGAAACAACTGATACACGGTGTTGTGTAACTGTAATCGACCCGACGAAAATCAAAACGTTCAGTGGCCGTCGCGGTTTGGGAGCATTGTTTTGAGAAGGTGAGGGACCTTTGTTTGGCAAAAAACGGCATTTTCGTTGTGCAATTGCAAATCTATTGCTTATGCCACTTACACATGGAATATCTTAAACAATCTTTCTTATTCCAAAAAATGATTATATACGTTAATTTGCCTGAAAAAACACGATTTCATTGACTACGAGAAACTGCAGATTCGTCAGATTGTACTGATAAGTGTAGTGCCAAGACAACAATACTTACTGCAGCACCAACGGGTTAGAATTCAAGGTGACTGTGCGCAACTTGCAGAAGCTGAGTATCGCTGAAAGTATGCGGAATTTACAGTAACATGAGCAAATTTAGCGCGTTTAATGGAGGCAAACGCGCTAAATATGGCGTTTGTAGTCAAAGAAATACGCCAAACCCTGTAATTTCCGCCAAAGTGGGCACCAAAGTCTCGCAATGTCGTTATTGTTAATTTATTTTCAGAACAAACATGTCAGTTCATAGCACAAACAAGTTCATCAAAGTTGAAATGTCCATTGAAGGCCTAGGAAAAAATCCAGTAAAAGTGCATGTGGCTTACATCCGTAACTGTATCTGGACATGCACTTTTAATAGCAAGCCTGCGCACTAGATTTGCCAGGATTTTTGCTTAGGGGCAGCTAAACTTGGGAAAAAGAAATCTGGGATGAAAACTATATCTTAACTTCTTTAATTTTATGTTCGTAATCGCATTTGTGCGAGTCCGCTGTTGAGCTCCGAAAATCTGCCCTTCTCGATATTACGTGGCCTCTTGCAATTAGTATACCAAAGTTTGCGTTTATTGAAATCAGTTAATGAAACAAAAATGTGAAACGAATGCATAACAGGCAAGAACTCCCGCACAAAACGATAAATTTTCCACTTCTTATCAAATAGAATATTAACCACTAGCTTTTAACTTAGGTATTTCATGTTTTCATCAGTTAGTTGCACCACAACGCTTCTTCAAAATAGCTGTGTCGTAATTTCATGTTTTGTGATTTTGTTTTAAAACAGATAAAAGCCTTTAACCACACAAGAACAAATGCCAGGTTTGTACTTCAAATACATAATCCGTTGACAAAAATCAAGTGAGTGTAAATTCCACACAGTAAGCTTAACGCGACGTTTTGCGGTTGCAGCATATTCGCTGATCACTTCCTCGACTAAGAGCATGAGCATCCTGTGCACCTCGTGCAGCAGTCAGCTTTCCAGTCAGTTTTCGTTCATTCCAGGCCTAGGGCAGGGCTTTTCAAACTTTTTTGTTCTGCGACCCCATCGTAAAAACGTTTTTTCTAGGCGACCCCTTGATGGATAGCCTAGATGTCAATGATACATGCAAACGTCCCATTAGTTTACAAAAACCTTTATCTGGTTTGTCACGCCAATTTGTTTCGCGATCCCAAAATTATATTTCGCAACCCCAAATGAGGTCGCGACCCATAGTTTGAGAAGCCCTGGTCTAGAGCAGGAGTCTGAAACACGCGGCCCGCGAGGGCATTTTGTGCGGCCCGTGATGCTTTTTGGGAATTTTCAAATAATTAACATTTAAGTTATTTCGTTTCTTCACCGGTGTTAAAAAGGCTCGGCAAGCGACTGAACAACTTGCTTGACGCGACGAAAGTAGAGACAGCTAGAAATTGTATGCCCAGGTTTTTTTAAGGTGTGTTAGAGACCCGATTCGGGTCCCTAGAATTGAAAATCGGGTCCCTAGGTTCAGAAAAATTAGCATCGAGTCCCTAGAATCAGATAAATCGGGTGGATGTCATGTTTTTTTCTTTTACAATAACATATCTAAAAGTTTCCATGAGGACTCTAAAATAAACAATGTTCTTCGCTTGGTTAAACGTCAGGATTTACGTGCCTGACTTTACCCAACCTCTTATCGAATAGCGTGACAATGCTATTGTTTCGTAATAGTACCACTGTTTCGTTATTTCTTTGCCGCGTGAGAACTGCCCAGGGCTCTCACAAATGCAACTCCAAAAATCCCTAGAACGGTACCAAGAAATCCCTAAATCTATGGTGATGCAGCATAAAATCGTAATGCCATGATAAATGTTAAAAATAAAACCAAATATGATTTGTAAAATAAACTAAAATAGTTCATTTTACACATTTTCATACTTTTCCGAAAATCCCTAAAAAGGGTCTAAAGTTCCAATCTAGGGACAAAATCCCTAAAAGTGAGAGCACTGGAACAGCCCAGCCTTACGTTATATAATCACAACCGCAGTCGCTTAACACAGTTCTTAACTTGCCGCTGAGCTGTACGAAATTTGGTCTGTTTTTTGCAAGGTTATTTCTTTAATGCCTGATGACCGCCGCGAAAGGAAAGGCAGCAGTGAAAATAGGAATGCAATATGGAAACCTTATAACTGACTCAAGATTTTACAAACCTCCAAAATGAAAACTAAAAAACAGTTTCAGGCCTGTTGCCAGTGCAGTTCGTGAGTCCGCAGTATGTCTGCATCGTAGGTTTGCAACATAAGAGTTTCTTCACGGAACTAAGCACCTGACTGAACCATAATGCAGCGTGTAAAAAGTTATAGATGCATACGTTAGCAAACAACTTGCCGCTATGTGACAAAAACGCATTGAAAGTGCTCGATTAGCCCAAAGAATTATGACTTAACTATGCAACTGTGCAACTTCTCACTCCATACACATGGACAACGCAGAGGAGCATTGAATTACTGCTAGGGGCGTAACGAGGTTAGATGGCGCCCGGTGCAAGAAGCAAGTTTGGCGCCCCATGTTCGAACCTGAGGCCTTTCGGATTTACTGCACTGAAGTACTTGTGACATTGTTAGGACTTTTCGGCGCCCGGGGAATTGTGCCCCTTGCTCCCCGTCGATACGCCCCTGATTACTGTGCGCAGCGACGCGCCTCAACAAACCCTATGGTACTCAGCTCTAACCAGAGGCATACGAGAACATGTGGCTTTGGGGTGGGGCAAAATTTTCAATTCGCTCGAATTTTTACGCTAGCGTGAAGAAAACGAATAGGAAAGTTTTGCAGGGCGATAATTCTGCTTAAGCAACTTGCCCAAACATATCGGGAAGTTTTTCCTAAAATTTTTTAATCTTGCCCGAATCTTTCCCTCACTTCGTACGCTTGTGGCTCTAACGCAGAAACTTTGGCAAAATACTAGCTATCTACAGCTTGGTGGATTGAATAATGGGTTTTACGTGGTCATAACCATTTTTGCTCAACATTTGAATATTTCCAGACCAAAATTGGGAGAATGATGACGCGTTTCGCCCACACCTCGCTGCGCGTCAGGTAGCAGCGACTAATGGCTTTGTGGTTTTGTTCTTTGTGTTGCAATTGCAAATCCGTAGACAACTCTCGCCGGCCACGAAAAGACAAATATGGCATGGTTAGCGAAATCTGCAACCGACAGAAAAATGCTTAGCTTATTGGTTGTTAGATCATTCCGCTGACATCATATAAATTTGAGCAAAAAAGAAATCTTATGGAGAAAACTTCAACATTTTTACTGGCGACTGTGGTGTTGGCTAAGGTTCGCGGTTTTAAATTGGTGATAGGCCGATTCTCCTGTTTTTTCTGGCCTGGCTGGATAGAAGCAGATCCACGCCAGATCAACAGCATTGGGGCGGCTTTCAGCTTCTTCGGGGGCTTCTTAATAGTATAAAATGATTTGAAAAATGACTTCATGGGGAGACTGCAGCTTGTCTTTGGACGTATTGATTGTGAATTTGGGGGGGCTCAACCTGCTTGCTTCCACTTCTGTTGAACGGTGTCACAACTTTTATTAATAACCTGGTCTGGGGGGTTGATGTTTTTTTCTTCACATCAGCAATCCAATGTCGCAAAAATGTGAAACGGCATTAAACACTTGAATGAAAATCTACATTTATAAGTGGCGTTAAATGTACTTTAGGGCAATATGCTAAATCTACATTTATAAGTGGCGTTAAATGTATTTTAGGGCAATATGCTTTAAGTCCCAGTGTAAATCTAGCATGCAATTATGAGATCGTTTTTCACGATAGCAGCAGAGCTACCTAAAATGGGAGTAGTGCCCTGGCAAATGCCTTTCATTCACGTTTTCTTTTTGAATTGTCGCTTCAGCAATAAATTTTTCATGCACATGTAAATGGACAAGCTTTGCTTGGCAACGTGATGGTCATTTAGCTTTTTATTTGAGTCCTATCGTTGGACATGAGTTGTCACTTCCAAGTCTAAGAAGAACCGTTCTACTTGTAACCAAGTCAGGAATGCGTTTCAGACACTGTTCTTCACTGATTTCGCTACGGATAGCCAAACACAGTGGCAAACGCTAGCGCGCAGCATGTTTTTATGCCTTTTAAATACATTTTGTAGATATACGAGATATGCGTAGCTTGTGAAAAATGAGGCCCACTATTTGGCACCCGTTTCAAACGTTTTCTGAATAAATGATATAAAGCGCTTTTACACTGTGGTCATTCCCTGAAAAATCGGATAGTTCGACCAACAAAAATAGCCACGTTTTGGTCTACAAAAGGTAACCACTTTTGTGTGACACCCAACGACTGTCGCAGACAACCTTTGGTATTTAAGCAAGTGAAATCCTTTTTGGCGCCCCCATGTTGACTACCCCCCAATGGCCTGGTCTGGATCCGCCACTGTGCTCGTCTGACAGTAAGCCAGGGAAAGTCATATAGGGAGACGTCAACGTTAGCCAAAAGCTCGAGACTTTTTATGCACAGATACTGGAAAATATTTCTTCTTGAGGAGAACCCAAAAAGTTAAGAAGAAAACTTACTCGTCCACAGTAAGACCGCAACCAACGGCGTGCCCAATCAGTGTTGCCATTTTAGCTGATTTACTGCTAAATCTAGCACGATTTTCTCACTGTTAGCTGAAAAAAATTTTCTATGCTAGCAGTTAGCTGATTGCAGGATTTCAAAACCGTTTTTATCAGGTTAACAAATTCTGACCAATAATTTGTTTCAACAGTTTTTCGAGATGAAACCTTTTACCCCTTCTTCATCAAAAAATACTTTATCTTCTTTATGATGGCTTTAAATTGGCCAACACTAGGCATATAGGCACAACCAGGGCTGGCTTCAACCATTTCGAATTTTTATTATGACGCAACCAAGCTGCCTCATGCAGATAAGCGTGTCATAATATCAAGTAACTAGATGACTTGGTGAAGCTTAAATGATTTGCTTCTGTGCTTAGTGAGAGCGTTAGGAGACGACATTGATAGATTATGTTTTTATTCCACGACACGATATTTCCAAGTGATTCAGTTACGCCAAGAAGTAATGCCTGGAAAAAAACTCCCCTGTAAACCAAAGCAATATTGCCAAAAGTTTCGACAGGTATGGTTGCATGATTCAGAATGTACTATGGCTCGGTGCCTATCTTGCTGATTCAACAAAAGCCTATTGCAAAATTTGCAATCATACCAAAACATTGCGAACTTAAAAGGCATGCTGGTGGCAAAAAACACTCATATAAGGCTGAAGAACTGCTCCAATATAAATAACACAACGTTTAAGTTACAATGACCAGACTTACAAAGGTGAAGGGCTGAAGCTATGCTCAGTCTGCTTCTCGCTGAGCATTTTTCTACTGTATAAACACATGCGACCATTTGAAAGAGTACTGTGGGTCATACTAAAAGAGGTAAGCTGCAGTTACGTTGCTCAAAATGCCGACGGAAAGAAAATTGTGTGCCGAAAGGTGTAGTGGCCAATACGAACATTTTCTACCTTTGTCCATTGATACTGGGTGCAAGACGAAAAATCGATATACAACTTTATAAGTTGATTACAAGTAGCAGATTTTTTGGCAGAATTTCACTACTTTTAGCAGATTTTAGCTGAAAATTTGTGGCAAGATTTTTAGCAGTATCTAGCAGTTTTTGTGACACCATGTACTGATGTAGCAGATTTATGTGACAATCACCTGGCAACACTGGTTCACGCTGCTCCCTGCTTCCACCAGGAAGTCTCTACATCAGGTCTTACCAAGATAGCATGAGAGCAACAAACCGTTGACCAAGTTGTCCTTCAATGTCCAGTCCATCGACATCCCTGTGGAGCGCATGGCCTAACCTTTAGGTCCTAACGGTTCTGGTTGACGAGACAATCGAATGGCTGCTCAACACCTGCCCCGAGATCCAGTGCAGCCACCAAGCAGTGGATTTCAACACCTGGCTCAAACGATGAAGGATAGTCTGAAATGAATTTGTTAAAACAGTACTTGAGGAATTTTTGCCTTTTGGACCTGATGGGTTAATTTCTACTGCTTCCTTGCGTGCCTTGGTAACAAAAGACAAAATATTTTTGTTCAACACTTTTCTTCAACCAGTGGCAGGTTTCACCTTCATTCAACCACCAAAAATAGTGCACCAACTTTCAAGTTAGTATACGCAAGTTTCAAATTCGATTATTACAAACCGACTGCAGTTCCCATGAAATAATGGATTAGGGGGTAACACTATTCTTTACAACAAATAATCTGCAACCTATTACATGACAGCTAGATTGTTTCCTTGGTAGCCTAGCGCTAGGCATCCGTATCCATCTTTTACTAAACGTAGGTTGTACACTGTAAACAGATCTTCTAAGTAATCTGCATCAAAGTATCATGTAGCAGTTCTAGCTTTCTGGCTATCAAGTAACTCAGCAGGATTTGCTAACTTACATAGCAAAAAACACTATCACAACATCAAAACCTTATCTTAGGTAGAGCGATAAGCGAAAGAAAGAAGCTGTTGTAGATTTCACTGAAAGGGCCGCGTTAGTTCCCGAACAGAGCTGTTTCATTGTGATTGTTACGTCACATGATGGTGGCTTTTGAGTGATTTTTTGTGACTTGCAAGCCGAAATTGACTACCTTGTTTCTCTAGAAAAAATCGTCTGCCATTTCTGTACCCAGTTCCAGTGGTGCCACTTCTAGTGTTTTTCCACTAGGTCTATTGTTTTTGCATTTCATCTAGTGTTCTAGTGCTTTTTATGGCTCTCTAGTGTTTTTTATGAGTGAGCTGAATGTAATTAATTACACAATTTTGTGTAATTGCAACTGTAATTGAGACCTTTTGATTTTGTGCAATTGTAATTTGCTAAAAATTCTACCTAATTAAATCTTAAATTACACAAGACGATATAATATGTTTTGAGTTTAACCGCAGCGACATCACTTGGTCATCTGTTAAAAGCTTCAGTGACCTGTAGACTGTACAAACAAACACAAGTGTTGCTGCTATCTCCCGTTTTCTTTGTATCTGGTTACAATGTCTGTGTTGGCATTGCAACGCATTTTCGGGGAATTTTAACTGTGTGTAAATTTGCTTTTGTAATCTAGTGTTTTTTGTGAATGCAGTGTTTTTTCATCATGAAATCTAGTACTTTCCGTAACAACAGAGTGGCAACACTGTCTGTACCTTGGAGAGGTGAGCATGGACAGGATCAGGATTGGATATTCTGCAGGATACTTGCGATTTTTTGGATCAGGATTGGATTTGGATATTTGTTTTTGAAAAAAAAAATGGATCAGGACAGGATCAGGATATTTGTTTGATTTCTATAAGGGAATTTCCCTGAGATTGATTCAAGACGTCACAAATGATGGTGCTAGTGTTTTCTTTGCTATGGTTTTTATCTTCACAAAAAATTTAAATGATTTTGTCAGTATATGCTGCACTCACCACAATCAATGATAACTCGTGTTACTTTATCGTAATTTTTTTACCAGCGAAATGGAAGTAGTAAACTGCTCTTATATTGCTGGTATGCTGCTTTGTTTCTTGTGCTGAGTCAGTGGCATGTGTGTGTTATGTAGGCTGATATAGTTATTTCATGGGTTGCCAACTTGTCTTCGATTGGGATCGACTAGAAAATTTTTTGATACCTCGCGATCGACCAGTCCGTAATACAATGACAAATACAAAATGCCAAAGTTGAGTATCACACGTGCAAAAACAGTGGACGGGAGGTGTGGCACCCATTGAACGGATTTTTTCAAACGGAGATAGAACCTAGTGTAGCAGTAATGTTTGCCTGCTATTTAGAACAGTTCCTCGAGAGCACTGGTTTATTTATAATAGGAACATGTTCTAGGCGCGCCTGAATTTACAATGAAGAAAGTCAGACCCGCCCTTTATCTTTCGACTTCACGCTCAGTTGAAACACTGGACAAATTTATATTCACTCATGATTTTATTAATATAAGTTTAAGCACTGCGCTATTAATCGTAAATACGTCCGAAAATATTTAGAAACTACAGGGGTTAATACGAGTTCAATTCTTTTATGGAGGAAGAGAGTAAACCATACTGCCAGAAATTTTACGGGTCTCAGTCGAACAGAATAACTGTAGATTGTACAATAAGTTTTCCAGTGGGAAACTTCTTCTCAGCCAGTGGGCTAATGTGAAGGTTAGGCAGTGGTCTAAAGTCTTGCAGTGGCTAGACTTGTTACTACTTAAGCAGTGGCTTAAGGAGGAACTGACTGAACCTGGAAATCAGGCAACTATTTATGCACTTCGCCACATGACGTCACTGTCGAAATTTCCAGTGCGTCTCGAATTCTCATTGGTCAATAAATCGAACATTGCGTAACGTTAATTCTTCACGTTTCGTCGGCGTCCGAAATTAAGTCACGAGAACTTTACGTCGCGCATCAGAGAAGATCGGATAGTGAATTTTTACCATCCGATCCTATCCTATTTTTGAAAAATGATATCCGATCCGAATCCTGTTTTTGTTGAAATCACACTATCCGTATCCGAAAACTATCCGAAAGTGTATTGCGATGCACAACATATATTTTTGTGCTGTGTCTATTTTGCCTCATGAGACAAAATAACTGCTGGAGCTATTTTGCCTTTAGCTAAACATGATTGGTTGAAGTAGTCACACGACAAGTTTAGAATGCATGTCCTGCTTGACCATGACATCTGTAAAAGCTCAGTCCCATGCATGGATGATGGTTGTCATGGTTTCAGGGCTGACAAACAGTAAGCAGCTTCTTGTTTGCATTAAGTGAACTGTAAGAGAAACCCTAACTTGAAACATTGAACCCCTACACCTAAAACTTGATCCTAAACCTTGACCATAAACCCTGATCCAAAACCCTAACCATAAACTCCTAAATCCCAACCAATTGTCTCTGTGTACCTTGTCATATGACTACTTCAAGCAATTCTGTTCAAATGAAGGCAAAATTGTCCCAGCACAGATTTTGCCTCATGAAGCAGAGTAGACACTTGAATGCGTTGTGTCACTTTGGGCCCTGTCATGCTTATAAGCAAAAAGTTTGACATATATTGCAAGCTTGAAATATTGCATAACCCAAGTACTTTTCCGAGTCAATTGCATTAAAAAGTAAGCTGAAGTTTTGCCACACAGTCCAGTCGCCACAGGGGAGCTTTAGTGG
>JGI24022J15233_10000798_pt1 | contig 22751 bp, 24 predicted proteins | sample Ectturendosymbi2_FD_15233 | JGI IMG/M metagenome (IMG submission 15233)
TATATCGTAAAATTGAACAGACTTTTCTCAAGAAACATCATGTTGTTGCAGAGTATGGAAAGGTTGCTTCTTAAATGTGCTAATAATCATTTTCAGATAAGCTTGAAATTTTTGCATTAAAGTTATAAAAACAGTTGGAAGTTGGCATTACTTATAGCAAGAGTGTTATGCAATGATTTCATTGGGTTGGCCCGGTTCAGATTAAATATGCCTGAAGTGGCCCCGGAACTGAAACGAGTTTGACACCCCTGCATTAAAGCTTTGTAAAACTACTACCAGTAGAGTTTATTCGGGAGCCAAGCGTCAGATCAGAACGATAAATTGTGCGCGCGAGGTGTTATAGTTCATAACATCACTACACGTAGGAACACGCCACAACAGGGAGCAAATGCTTTTTGACCAAAACAGGTTACACGTCGATATGAAAAAATAGAATTAAGTAAATTATATAAGTACGATAAAATGAACAGGCACCAGGCAACCTGTAGAAAATCGTCAAAACCACCGACAAATTTACTGTTTTTGTTCGGCAGTATCAGGCAATGCGCCGTTGTTAAATTTAGCACTCAAACGATAACGTGAAAACTACAATTAATTAAGATAATGGTTCTGCTGTTCTTTTGTATCAACTAATCCACTTGCAATCAGACATCCGCAATGCACGTTATTCGTTCATCACGGAATGGGCTTTTTTTCTTATGACAGTAGAAGTTGCTTCGCATTTTTTCAAGTGCGGCAGTTACTTGGTCAATTAAAAGGACGGCAATGTACGTTTTAGCCCAAGGCCTTAACCCTAAGTCGGCCATTGGTTATGACAAACTGATTTCAGTAACTCAGATTGTAAGCAGATTGGGTATCCCTCTTTCTATGCAAGACAGTTATGCAGTTGTTTTTCGGGTCAAGTGTTGGCATTGAAGTGCGAAAACGCAGAGACCAAATGTTAAGCCTCAGCACAATTCATCAAAAATTTGCAACCAACCTTCGACAGCTGCTTGACATTTTTCTTGGAGCTGGTCTTTCTCAGCTATATGTTGAGAATTCTGTGCTTCGGCAGTAGCTAACTTCTCCTCCAGCTGAAGTTAATATAGATGAAGGAATAACTTGATCAGTCCATTTTTATGTTAAGCAAGTCGACACGACAAAGATATGGCTCGTTTCCTCGCTTACCAAGAATTAGCAACATGCATTGTCAGCGCAGTAATTGCGTCAGCGATCTACCGCAATATTATATGACGTATTGAAGTGAAAGCTCATCCGCAAAACGCAGTGGGCAAGGTCGAGCACCAGTAACAGTCCGAGTCGATCACGAGCAAGTTTTTACAGAGCACGTGTTTTGTACTGCAGATTTATCTCTGATTTTTAGAAGCAACACTTAAAACAATGCATAAAAATACTACAGTAGGTTGGTAGGAGACGCTTGAATTTATTTAACTAAGAGTGTACAAACGTTTGCAACGAAATGCCAGAATCACCTAAAACCGCAACACATACTAAAACGGTAGTGATTAAGGTTGAACAGGAAAGAATGAAAAATTAACCATGTCAATTTCTGGTCAGAAAAGCAGCATACGATTCGAAGTAAACTGTGCGAATTGCGGCCATAACGCAGTTGAACGCAAAGTTGTTCCTCAAGCGAAATGATTCTGGCATTTCAGGTGAATCCAGCAGCAACAACTGAATCGGTATATCTTGCGCTGTGCAAGGTTAATACCTTCCATACTATATGAACACGGCTACCGTGAGGCATTCATCACACAACATGACTATCATCTAGAATTAATAAACGACATTACTACGCCGTCACGAAACGTGTACTGTGCACAAAACAGTGTCAACGGTTAATCTGTGCTAAGATGAGTGTGGTGTGTGTCAAATTACTCGACATGCAAAGCAAGCAGACAAAAGACAGAGAGCAACCACGGCAAACGCTGAGTTCAATGAGTATCCAAACACATCACTTCACACAGAAACCAGCACCAGTGGAAAGTAAGTTGAAAACATGAAGAAATGTTAAGCAACACTTGAAACCAAAAGTCAAGACATTATAGCAACATCGTCAAACAGGTAAGAGCAACACAAACGTGAAAACAGATAAACTTTTAGGTGGTTTCATTTGAAGGTGCAAACAAAGAAATGCCAGTAAATAAACTTAAAATGCAACATATATGGTTACATTACTATGTGCATTAGTAACGGCAGTAGATATAAAATAATGTTATGCATTTGGGAGAATTTCCACAAACTTTACTTTAAAATAATGATCAGAAATTCGAGATGCTTTTAATGAACGCTGAGCTTTTAACTTCCAGTGAATGTTTCAACCTGATTTGTTACAGTTGCAAAGTTTACGCAATTCGTTCGATTTTATTTTCTTTTTTTCGTTTTCTGGATGATTTGCTTTACACAATCACTGCTATATCAACGCGCGCACACCTTTCATGGCTCTCATTTCATTGCTAGCTATCAATACAGCGAAAATTCTATATTCTTCTGAGATTCACAATCGCTTGTTAGCTTTTGAATTCAGGCTGTTTTGAAAGCAGTAGTGCGTTGTTTTTTTTTTCACTAAAAGCCGAATAAATTATTTCAATATACCCTGTCAGATTATTTACCTAAGAAAACCCATTTAATGTTCTACGTATCTATGCACAAGCGAGGCAGTAAAAACAATGGGAATTTAAGGTGTATCTCGCCCTTAATATTTTCTGAGTAACTCGACACGGCCCGGCACTGGTAACTATGCAGGGGCATGTACTCTTTTATCAAGAAGACAAAATTCATATTGCAAATTGTGATTTTGACTAAGGAAGACGGGGACGTGGAATTTCTTGAACGACGGCCCTTATAATTTTACCGATTACAAAAAACATTTCAACATTTTATGTAGTTCTTAGGTAGTCGCTCTAATAAGACATTTCGCCCAATTTATTTATGGTTCACCAGGTTGAAAACACCAAGCAGTGTTTCAATGGATTTTTCGGTTGAACTGTTTCATCCACCTCACACAAAATTAATGCGAATTAGTGCTTCAGAAACAATGCACGCTGCAAACCAACCGAGTTAGTCTGGATTGAAGCGCAAACGGGGTCGAACAATGCGTTACAGCGCTTCACAAGCACTTCCACCATATCTATGGGAGTAATTCAGATGTCGGTATAAGTAAAAGCTATTTTTTATTTAAACAGGACTGCTGAGTCACAGATTCTGACCTTTCTGCAGGAGTAAGTCTTTTGCGATTGATCATACTTTGAACTTTTACAAGAAAAAATACTGAAATAATTTCTCATCGCAGCTCCAGAGTTGATGAGTTCTGAAGCGGTTAATGAAAAAGTTACCACCATCATGACAACGTTTTCATTTTGTGTTTACCACCGGTCAAGTTTGACTAACTTGACAACAACGGATCGAATGATGTATCTTGTTTAAATTTGAAAATTGGATAAACAATAATTAGTAATTTCCGGGACAGAGTCGACGTTGATTAACTGAAAGCATGGAGATCGACGCTCGTGATTTTTCACCGACTCTGCAGCAGGGTTGCAGAGTCGGAGGTTTTTGGGTGGAGTCGGATCCGGATTTTTCGTCCGACTCCGGAAGTCCAATTGGATCATTTTTTGCATCACACTCCTAAGTTAGGAATTCGAGTCGGAAATTTTGGAAAGGTCGGAGTCGGACATTTCGGAAAGGTCGGAGTTGAAATCGGACATTTTACCTCCGACTCAGCAGAACCGGATGCTCAGCAACAAATCATCGGTTCAGTTTCAACGGAGCCAGCAGAAAATCGTATCAACACATTAAATCAACTTTGCGCATAATTCATGTGCAAATCTATCAACTATTTTTACGTTTCACGCGTTCACCTACCACATCCAGCTGATCTGAACCATGTACCCCTTTTGCCAGCGAAAGGATTACACCGAACACTGAGTGTGATAAATGTGTTGGCTTTGGAAGAACCTTCCACAAACCCAGAAGGAAAAGTTAAACCCAAGCTTGGAGAACATGGGCGTTGCTTCTGTGTAGTTTTACCGTTTGAAAGTTTTTAGCGAGGATTTACAAAACCACGAGAGCCGTTGACAGACGATCAATTTGAAATTAGCTTAGAAAAAGTTACGCGATGATACGCCGTACTGTCGTTTGCCGTTTTGATACATATTGTAAAGTTGGCGACTCTGCACTCCGAACAAAACTACAGGATTAGCAAACACATGCATAGGTGACCGGAAAATAAACATGAAGACGTAACTAAAACAGCATGCTTGTAACTACGCACAAACGTCCTACAACAGCTAAAATGAAAAATAAACTTTAAAAAAATGAACTCTAATGCCGCCCGTCATTGATTTTGATAACATAAGCAACAAGAAATCGAGCAAGCTATCCGAATCAAGTACTGTACTATAGGCATGGCAAAGCACATGGCAATGCTGCATGAGGAGAAAGCACTCACGGCATTGATTTTGTCAGTGAAGTCGGCCGACTTTTGCCGCAGCGTGCCTTCAATTTCCACTTTGGCCAGCTGCAGATGAACGATCTCGCGCTCGTAGTGCGAGCGCCATTGCTCAAGGATAGTATTGGTGTCTTGTACCATTTGGAGCTGTGTCACCACAGTATCCCTGCGTGTGCCACCAGTGAGCATTACCGCGCATTACAGGGGGGGCGGCTTGCAAACAAAAAATCTTCAGAATTTGTCATGCAACAACAAAAAAATGAACGAAGCAACAAAAAAAAACAACAACAACGAAAAAAACAATCAACTAAAAAGCAAGCCACATGAGGTCATTCGGAAATGCAGGGGGAGCCGGAGAGGGCCTCGAAGAAAGGCAAAAAAGAATCAGTGTACGCACCCACAACGTTCACAGTGACAACAACACTTCCACGACACGGCTTCACATTCTCAATTCAAGCACCACTGTTTGTGTCGGTGTTGATCTGTGCTGTCTGTCGTGCCTAACACTTACGATGATAGTGCATGGACGCTTTGCACCATACGCACGGTAGCCACTCACAATTGCCACTTGCTTGCTGTCGTCTTCGACGGACTGGGTTTTGGCTCGAAGTTCTTGCAGCTCAAGCTCGAGCTGCAAACGCTGCTTTTCGACCAGAGCGAGGTCGCCTTCGACGGCGCGCCGGCGAACCTGTTCCTGATCTGCCTTGGACAAGGCAGCTGCGAGCTCAGCGCTACCTGACTCCCTGTGACAGTGTCAGTTTGTGTTGTTGTGGTGAAGCAGAAAGCAGTTAAGAGAGTTCTCATCTTCACAGTTCATGCTCGTTATTTTAACCAACAAACACTACACACACGAAATGAGATTCTTTTTGCATAACTTAAATCTCGAAGCCAGAATCATCTATACCAGGGGTCTCAAACACAAGGCCCGCGGGGGCATTCTTGGAATTTTCAAATAACTAGCATTTAAGTCAGTGTTTTTCAACCATTTTGCTGCAGGGGAACCTTCCGCAAATGTTTGCGTTGCTCATGGAACCGCACGCAATGATCCAAGTGTCTATATTGCTACAACGGCGCAGAACCGTGGCTGCGAATTTCGTCCCAGGCAATTTCGGTCTGTTTCGGGGGAAGCCCTGGCAGCCACTCGCCCGGAAGCCCGGTTGAAAAACATTGATTTAGGTTGTTCATTTGTGTTTAAAAGTGCTGGGCCAGCGAGTCAACAAGTTCCTGTTAAATGAACGTAGAGACGGCTAGATATAATTTTCCTATAAGTCACGATGTTTTTCGCAGGAAATAAGATGTAAACGCTGTTGCTATTAAGGTTCACGTGCCATCGTTGTTACGTCAGCGTCATAATGTGTCCCTCCGGGCAATTTAGGTTTGAGACCCCTGATCTAAAGAGAGTTTTGGAGAACGTGAAAATTACAGAAAATTCGCCACGTTTCCTTTTAAATAAAAGCTCTACAAACTTTTCACAGGCTAACAAGAGGTACATTGAAAGTGTTTTAAAATGCTTGGCCCGCTACAAAACGCAAAAAAAACATCCGAATAGTAAGCTCACACAACCATTCCACAGAACCACATCACGTCATGTTTCTTCCCAACACATCATACAACTATTCAGTAGATCAGTTGACAAGCTCGAGCAAACATCCTTTTCTTTTTCGACCAAGGGGTTTAAACGTTTTCATCAAGAAACAGGAATAGTAGCACCCAGAACTGCGTTGTACCAATGCAAGGTCCAAAACCGAAACTACGCAGTATTTGCACGGCGGTATGTCCAACAGACGTGAAGGAAAGGGCGTTTTGCATCAACCGTTTGAAATGCGGTGGAATCTCCACTTTACGCCGACAATCGCACCCAGTATGCACAATGGCATTTATAATTACAGCTCACTTCAACGTAGACTAAATCCCAAGACCGCGATACTTTAGATGAAAAAATTACAATACAAAAAACGCGTAAATCAACTACCGTCCCCTTGGTCATCTAGAAACAACTGATTAAGAATTTAGAATATCTTCTCTAAAACATGGAAACCATCTAAAGGATATCTACGTTCGTTTTCTTCAAAACCGTTTACGTAAATTACAGCGGGACCCTGAAGCATTTTTGAAATTGAGCGTTCGTTGCAAGTTCGCACAAAAATGCACCTCTCATCTTGAAGAACAGACATGTTAGATTTCTGGTCGCTGACTTTCTTTTCTAGTTCTTCTTTTTCTTCTTTCAGCTCTTTCACTTGCGTTTTGTACAAAGTCTATACACAGAAAAAATACTCTTAAATGTCATACAACAACAGGAGTAAGTTTGACCATGAGACAAAGTGAAAGTCATCAAAAGGAAAACGAGGCACACTAGTTTTCCCCTCAGGGTACAATGTCGTTTGTTAACTTGTAGTGTATCTTTGACAGGAAACTGGGAGATGAAGCGAAATATTTATTACACGGGTACCAACACATAATGTGTATAAAAAGCAAACTCAAAACAGGCTATGTATAATTAAGTACACCTTTCGGAAAAGTATTATACATCAATTGAGCACCAACAAATGAAACACGAGAGAAAATCATTACCGAGAAATATTGTTCAGCCTCAAGCTGATCCTGCAATTCTCTCATCTGACCGTCTGTGTTCTGTCGTTCTTTCTTTGCTTTTTGCAGTTTCTTCTCCAACTCTTGCTTCTCTTCTTGAAGCTGAGTTTGGTCCTGAAAAAGGAGCACTCAAAACAAAAGTTCTTCCTTTACTTGGAAAACAAAACGCTAACTGTGAAGATTTTAGAAGCTTTTCAACAAGGTAGAATTAATCGAACTGCAAAGAGCGAGATTTTTCATGGTGCCAATGCAAGATTTTGGCAAAGTACGCTTTAACTTTGCATATATCTGTTGCATTGACTAAGAGTGATGAAGTTTGTTCCACGTGATGAAGATCAAAAGAGTGATAAAGATTGCTTTGCGTGCACTGCACGTCTGAATACCAATGTTTTGCACACGAGGATGTACCGGGATACATCCTTTACTTACACGAATTACATCAAATCGTTTCACCACACTTTCAAACCGCGTTTTGGTCAAGGAACTAACTTATTTGTTCAACATGTTGTTAGTGTGTCAAGCGTCTTTGACTGTTTTGGGTAATAGTAAGAACAGACAAACAAATTAATCATCAGTTGATCATTTTGAGAACTTTTGTATGGCTGCTGCTACAAGCATGCCATCCTATGCAACAAGTTTGATATGCCAGTGCGCACTGAGTGTATTTTGCTGAAAAAAAGTGAAAAATATTTTAACCTATAACACTCTACCACAAGGAACTTAATAGGTTCTTTGTTCACGCGACTTGTTTGATAAACCTTTCCAGTTATCCACAACCAGCACTTCATAATTAAACTGTGTGTAAACAAGTTGGCTCAGCGCAGACATATGAGGAATATCAGCATACACTCAGTGGCTAAAACTCCTCGGGTAGAGTGAATACGCAAGCAACCGCATTCGCTACCTGGTTCGTATTTGCTCTTTTTTACAAAATCTTTGTATCATGCAGAAAAACGAAGTTATTTTACACGCTCATAAACAAGCGAAACAGGTACCTTGTTTGACTGGGACTCGGACGTTTTAAGAGAAGCAACTTCGCTCTTAAAATTGATAATCTCACTCTGCAATTGAATCTTCTGTTGTTGCTCTTGATTTTTAGCGTTGGTGATCTGTTTCACCTGCAAATAAACGTACGTGCCAAATTTCTTGAATGAGGAACAAAAAGCGTTAACTTGCACGTAAAACCACCGACTTCAAAAACACTACAAATGTAACACTGCAAAAGGCACAGTGGACCGCAGAGTTGTTGATGGAAAACAGCACAAGAGTCTCCACTTTGAACGCTATTTTTAGCTGAACGTATTGAAGCACACAGATAAGAGTCACGCCTGCACAGAGCAGTAGCGAACACACATCATTTTACCTCGCCCTCTAATTTCTCCTTCTGAGACTGCAGCTGTTTTTGTGAATTTTTGGCTTCATGAAGATCGTACTCCAGAAGAGTGACTTTCTTGCGAAGATCCAGTAACTCCTTCTCCATCTCCACTTTGGAAGATTTCTCAGTAGCAAGTTGCTTTTCCACGGCTAAAAATTGAACAGTTCGTAGTAAAAGTAACGGCCCCTCTTATTCGCGGATTACATCTCCTGTCTTTTGCGCACACTGAAAACTGGTGTAACCAAAAAGCTTGTGCAATAATAATCACAACAAAATGAATTCCACACCATTCAGCCGGCGTATCACTCTGACGTTTCGTCTAAAACAGTGGTTCTTGATGGATCCTCAAGAACCCCAGTGAAAATTCTGAGGGGCCCAGGCGGAATGCCAAAGTGTATTCTTTCAACCCTCAGACGCACAAACAACGATCACCAATTCGACTGACATAACCACAGACAAGGGTCCATGAGCCAGTATCTCCAGGAGCAGCGGTACCCCGAGGTTGGAAAGGTTAAGAACCACTGGTCTAGAAGTAGAGGAAAATCGTTTGTTGCGAAGACGTAAGACATTTCGTTTCGTGCAACATTTTACAACTACATCTATGCTTTGAGAAGAGCACTTTTTGCACAAATCGCTATAGTTGATCCAGGTGTGGGTACCTTTGAGAGCTTCCGACTTCGCCCCTTCGATATCGGCGTATTTTCGATTTCGAGCCTCAAGCCGGGCAGTTGTGGATTTGTGTTCTTGTGTTTCTTTATCCAGTTTTCCCTTTAACGCCCGCATTTCAAATTCCAGGCTTTTTTTACTCTGCAACGAAGTCCATGTTTGAGAGAGAATATCAAATGATACAATCCGGAAACCGACCAACACCAATAGAATCAATGCAAACCAACCCGACAATTTTGAAAAAGAACATGGAATGCGGGTAACAAAACACCAACTTNAGTCGCTTGAAAGTTTAGCTTACTCTTTCTAAAGTGGAGTACTTGTCATAAGCTTGCTTCTTATCTTTCTCGATTTTAGATATTTGATCCTTGAGCCTCTCGGTCTCCTGTTGCAAGCTTTTGACGTGATCTGAATAGCAGAAAAAATTCAAACACAGATAACATAAAGACTAATTCTAAAAGCAACGTTCCACAAAAACTGGAAGTGCTCCACAAAAACTGGAAGTTGAATTTACATTTGAAATATCAGTCTGGCACAGTTGTGCACACCCGCAGCACAGTTGTGCACAGCCGCAGCACAGTTGTGCACACCCACAGCACCTATTTTCATCAAGGGGTGCCGCCAGGAAAAAATACACGATAAACACTATGGGCTTCACAAGTTTTTTCGAGGGTACCACGGGCTTCTAGTTGACGAAGTTATCAGAAGTCGAAAGTAGTATGGAGCCAAAGCTCGAGTACAAACGAACAAATAATACTTCAGCGGTATTCTCCATTTTCATTTTTAGACTTTTCGTCGTGCGCGCAAGCAACAACGCCATTGGCCGCGAAAACCCGGGTTTGTCCGATCTGCTGGGGATTTGGGGGAAAGCACTGCACAATTACTTTCCCATAGCACGTTTATCGTTCAGACTTACTATTCACTTGAGCATGCCTTGCCATGCTCCGCGAAGCGACATACTTGCTTCACGAATGTAAATGCAGAAAGGAGCAACATGTTCAGTTATAACTAATCGTTTTATGCTTTGCTTGGCGTGCAGTGACTGCACGTCACTGATTCAGCCGAAATAAACAAGTGAAACAGAAATCGTACATTACAGCCGTGCTAATTACAGTATACCGCTCAGTGAACGTGGAACAATTGTGAAGTTCCAAAATCTACCACCCGTGGGGTATCGTTGCTGCAGAACATATACGAGGTAGCTTTGTTTGATCGACTTCCAGTGCAGGTGAAAAGACTGTTTTGATACAAACAACTGTGATTTAAACACTTTTAGCACCAACCTTGAAGATCCCTAATTCGGTTTTCAGCTTGAGTTTTTTCCTGGTTCAGCAAACTGTCAATCCTCGTTTTCGCTCTTTCCAATGTTTTGATCTTCTCCTCCGCCATAACGACCTGCTCTCTTAACTCGTTGTTAGACATTTCCAGATCTTCGTTGGCCTGAAAGGACGTGGAAGTTCAAAAACCCGCACACTGGCATAGTACGGCACAAACTTACTTTCACGCGCCGGAAAAATTGGCGAATGCCAACATTTTACAGTTGTGCAACCAAGACAGCAGTTTTGAATGAAAAATAGAACTAGCTCTTCGGTCACAAACCTTTTTGAGATCTTGTTGCGTTTTCTTCAGTTTCATGGTGCTGTCGTTTTGTGCGTTAATCTTTCTCTGCAATTCGTCTACTTTGTGATGTTCGGATTTGGCGCTGGCCGCAGTTTTCTTCAAATTTGAATTTTGCGTGCGCAGCTCGTCCAGTTGTCGCGTAAGCGTCGCAACATCGTTTTCCAGCTGTAAAGAAATCTGAATGATGACCTTGCAATTTGATTGGCAAAACATCTTGTTTAGCCTGCACGTCAGGCCAGCCACGGGCCCGTGGCCAAAAACGGTTATTCAAGATAGTCAATCTGTAAGTCAACACCACAAATCGTAAAGCCGTACATTAAAGTTAAATTTTTCACCGTTTTAGTCCCTGCGAGTTTGGTTGCAAGTCAACCCAACACACTAGGCCAATATTTCATTCCTTCAACAAGAAAACCATGGGGGCCTTCTGACTATTGGTACAATCTGGTGCCCATGATTACATCAGCTACAGTTTCCAATAAACCGTTTAAAGCTAGCGTCGACTTAATTTTTTCATGACAACAAGAAAGGCGTATTACCATCTTTCTTTTCTCTATTTCCATTTCACTCTTCCTATGGCTCTCCTGCTGCTTGTGCAAGAGGAGCGCATTTTCCCGTTCAAGTTGGCGGATCTCACTTTCTTTGACTCGCCAGTTTTCACGATCAGACTCGACTGCATCGAGCTTCGTCGCTGACGCGCTACAACAAATAGTTTCAAAGTTAGCTTACTGCTCAAGTGCGTACTGCGCAATGCCTCGAATAGCAAAGATAGTTTAAACGAAATAACCAGGTCGTTGACAAACTTGCATCACACTGAGAGTAAATGACGACTAATGACATAAACCGCAAGACAGTTTTTGACAGTTTGGCAGTTTTATTAATTTCAGCCGCAAGGCCCACAAGTGATGGCTAGCGCACATATAAAACAAAGTAAGACACTTGCGATTTGTCTCAACCGGCGGCCCGGGTTTAAGATTTTAAGACAAAACAACAACACACGACACAACACAAACAAGCACAAGAATATAATCCAACAACTCTTCTATGCCCAATGCCGAGAACAACCCCGCAAAAGAACTGAGCAGTATGTTCCAACGATTAACGAGAAGTTTTTCATATCCAATAAAGCAAATTTGCGAAACGGTCCTGTTGTAACATGGAGTACACCGAGCGACTTATCACAGCGTCTAACAATGTAATGATGTTTGCCATCTTGCCAGAAAGTGCTGGCGGCAGCTCTCGGCCGCCACCTGTTGTTGACCGCAGGCGCACTTCAATTTACCCAATGATTTCGTCGTGATGGCGCAGGAAAGGCTAATCGAACCATTAGTAATGTTTTAGATAACAATCTACACAGCGCACCCGACTGCATTGCACCGAACTGCTCAGAGTGTACGAGCGGAGGGAGCGAAAATCGTGTCAGATAAACGCATTTAAATTGCAACAACTTTGTCGGCTTCAACCACGCCTGCAATATCTTGCGGTGTGTCACTGTGCCAGTGCAAACTATACAAGCGCACTAGCGCTTGGAATATTGCACCATTGACAAAAGGAACGTTTTTCATGACTACTAGCAAGTTAGAAGGCCATCTGTTAATTTAAACATAACATTAACCGCCAAATTACGGGAATTTCAAACCATAAACACACGGATTGAAGCAATAGTAAAGGAAAATTCAGGGATGAGACTTTATTGGCCTCAAACATTTGTCTTCCTTCCAAGCTCCCAGTGTCTGGAGTTGCTCTCTCGCGAGCGCTATCGTACGTGCCATTTTCACAACGTTTGTAAACAAAGCTTGCTTCATTAAACGATTTACGTAGCTCCATTTTATCATCTATAGGCTACATTTTTAAATAAAGTAAAAATTCTATGGATACGTGACTTTCCTTCACATCTTGCGCAAAGTACTTGGCAAAAACATACGAAATACCCAATGCAACGGTATTTCGCTGCAGTCGCGGTAATTTTCAGTATCCGCAGCTAGACATCGGAACAACAGCCTTACTTGTACTTGACTTGCAGTTCGTCCTTAGTTTTTGTTTCTTGCTTAAGTTGGTTCTCCAGATTCTTTATTCTCATTTTCAATTTTTCTGTGTCCTGATACACAAACAACCACACTTTGTTGGCAAATGGCCACTTACTACACAGCGCGAAAGTTGCAAAAAAAGTTCTTATTGCTCAGACCCACCTCGTTTGAGTTCTTCGCTACTGCTCCGCTTCTTGGCTGAAATGCAAAACTTTGCTGTATTAACTTTCGCAATGCACGAATCAAACAAACGCACGAAAACAAAAATGTACCACTTACCACGTTATCCAACGTTGCACGGTTGTACCTTGAAAATATTAAAATAATACAGCTGAAAATTTGAGGATCACCGTTGCAGAAGCGATAAATAAACACGAACCGTGATAGCTGGGCAACCAACCGCGCTTCATTGCAGGAAGAGTCGAGATTAAACCGGTTTGTTATAGGAAATAAAACTCAATGTAAAGCGACAATAGGCACTTGGAGTTAAAATTAAAAGTGACATCCGAAAAAATATGTGCTAAAAACGAAGAGCGACGATCTATGGACGGTCATTGGTAAATACTTCACGTTTGACGATTCTAAACTTATTAGAAAGAGCAATCGAAGTATAGCTGCACAAAGCACAAAATGCCAATTTCAGGGTTCGACATTTTCTGCACTGATTACATGTTCGACATTTTCTGCATTGATTAGAAAATAAGAACATTTGTTGCGCAAAATCTTTCATATGTCACGATAAATAAAATCCGTTAGATCGTGTACACGAAAAAACGTGGGTTTTTTAAGTATATGTACTGCCGAAGCAAGTACATACATCCTTTCGAAGCAAAGAAACAGTAAGTGAAGGCACACTATGCAAAATACTAAGCAAAGAGTGACTCTGAAAATACGCTGCCTTTGCGGCACATGACTGACAAGAGTTTCGCGACACGGCTCAGAAAGGATAAGTTTTCAATGCCAAAATTGAAAAACAAGAACGATTTTAATGACGCAGCTCTCACAAAAACTAATACAAGGCAATGAGCAGTGCACTAGCACAATACATACGGGGGGTCACTTGTATACGTGAAGCCAATAAAAGGAAGGTGATTTCCCGTAAAAGCCTTTGGTGTCGGAAAATCTTCAGTGTCTCCTTTTTCTTCCTCGATGTCGTCAAAATTTCGAGTGTCTGTGTCGCCGCTTAGCTCGGGTACAACCGGAGCAACAGCTGAAACAAATCACATGACAGAGACTTACCGAGATAAGTATTGCTACTGATTTCAAACGACGTTCGCTACTGTGACTCACCGTTTCTTAAAGTTTCAAAAGACCACTGGTCGTTTTTGAAAAACTTGTGCTTTTTAATTTCGTCGACGCCTTTATTTCCAAGGCGATCCTTCCTGCAGAGTGCGAACATAAAAAAGCATGAAAGCGAAATTGCAAGGATTGACACCACGTTAATTTCTACGACAACGGGTTCACAGCATTTCGTAACTTGCCTGTCAGTTAAAAAGGCGCAAATAAGGTGTTTTGCATCGTTCGACATTTCAACATCATCTGGAAAGTGGAGAGAATTCTTGTGGTCCATGATCTTCCCATACGTGCCGACGAGCGAGTCAGCGTAAAAAGGTGTGTCGCCCACCAACATTTCATATAAAAATACTCCAACCTTAGAAAGAGTATCAACAAGATCTGATCACAAGCAAGCATTTTGCAATTGTGGTCCGGCGTTACATGCAATGACACATTTTCACGAGCATTCTCTACGTTGGTTTCAACGCAAGATGGTCAACTCCAAAGTTAGGCTTGAAGGCATCTCCAGCACTGCATTGAATTTGGAGTTTTATAACAAAACATTCATGTAAATAAGGCATTGAACGTAAAGACGCACTAAAGCCTTAAATTGTTAAGGTAACAACCATGCCACAAAACGATCGATCACGTTTGTAAGATGCACGCACCAGGAAATATTTCACAAGGCTTAAAACAGAAATCATAAAGTCATTCATAGCCGTTTGACTCCGCGTTTTTTCGATGAGACATTTCGGTTATTTGTCCGAAACAGCTTAAAAACTTGACAACCTTTTCGGACGTTATGACCGAAATGACTTAATTTTTTGGGTCACTGAAAAAAAATTCGGTCAATGACCGAAAAAAAAACAGATTTGCATACGGCAACTTACCGACCACCAGTCACATTCTGTACCATAGTAACCATTTCCTCCTTGCGATTTTAGCACTTCCGGGGATATGTAATCAGGAGTTCCAACAGCGGTATCTGATCGAACCATTCGTTGCTGCAATGTGTGTGAAAACAAAATCCGGTTGTCTACTGCTGCAGTGGCATGAATTATGCCCGACACCAACGCAATTCACACAAAAGACAGAAATGCAGCTATTACAAGACACTGGGAGAAATCTGCTAATCTACCAAAGTATTTTCGTTTTGATGTGATATTATGCACATGCTGTTTCTTACGTTCATGCAATAGTTTCAAGCGCTGCGTGAAAGACAAAGCACAACAGGCAGAAACTTGATCCATTGCAAACAAAAGACACCAAGACATAACGAACGATTCTACAGCTGCGTTTAATGCGTGTCGGAAAGATACGCACCCCGTCCATTTTCATGCAAGTTCCAAAATCAGCCAGTTTTACATGTCCATGTTTGTCGAGCAGCATGTTGTCCGGCTTCACATCCCTGCGCCAGAGAGCACGTGAGTCGACAATTTAACCACTGAAAATCTGACATGTACTATTGCAACAAACTTGAACTCTATTTTTAACGTCATCCTTGACAACACTCGTTTTGATGTAAGCGTCATGCATGTCTTTCTCATAGCAGCTGCTCTGTTATCTCACAAGAAAGCGTTAGGTTGAAACGAAAACGCACCTGTGAACATAACCCATGGAATGTATTGCTTCCAAGGCCAGCACCACCTCGGCAGTGTAAAATTTGGCCCATCTTTCAGGCACATCATAATTGGACATAAGGTTAACTAAGTCGCCACCAGGCATGAATTCCATAACCATATATAGATATCTATCATCTTGAAAGGAGTGTTCGAGCTGCATTAAAAATTCATTAACGCACATTTGAGCACAACTTGCATTTCAGCAACACACATATGTTATAAAAATTCTGAAAAGAGTCAACCATTTTGTTTAACATAAGCAGTATTATCTGATACAAAATTCTGAATTTCAGCTTTACTTTCAAATCTATTGAAAGCAGGGTGAAGAAAACAGTGGGAAACTTGGGTCTTTGCAACCACATGTCCTTTTTCCTTGCTGAGCAACCAGGTGACGAGACAAAAAAGTTGACCAAAAAGGTGGCACCACACAGATTGAAACTAAAAGCAGTAGATAACATGGCCACAACTTTACTTAAAATATTGTTTAAACAACATAAAAAACTTTTGCATTTAATTAAGTTTTTAGCGGTAATGGGAATATAAACTAAGCATATACTCTTAAAAAAGACTGGATTTGTTTTTCCAAAAAACAAGTTTCAATTGGTATCCCTAAAACGATGGTTACAATCATACCACGTTGCCTAATCGCCTGATATACCAAGCACATAGAACATTGCTGTTAGCACATTGTATCAAAATCCAGATGAGGCCATGCTGGACCTCTGGAAGAGGTCCATCAATTTGTTTGCTTTCCCATTAAAAAAATTACGTTGGAATATTCTGTGCAATGGGCAAAAAATTATTCCAAGCAGCAAGGAACAATAGCATTAGCACTACCAGGAAGCAGGAACAAACATTCAATCACTTTTCACAAAAATGAAGAACTGCACTGTGATCCTTTACCTTCACAACCCATTCAGAATTAGCAAGAGCCATAATATCACGTTCTTCCCAGAAGAAAGCAGACTCTGATCTTTTTATCTGCAAACAAAAAGTGGAAATTTTTTCTCATAGGTACATGTCAGTTTGTTGTACAATTTGTACTGGAAATGTTTAATTTACAGGCCTTTACAATACACCACAGGCAAATAAGTTTAAAAAAGAGTTATGACAACTTACGTAAACATAATAGGACCTACCATTTCAAATTTGCTCAGGAGTTTCATGGCATATACATTTTTGGATGGTTTATGCCGAACCAACTGAACTTCACCAAATGCACCTCGACCTATCACTTTCACCACATCAAAATCAGTTGCTTTCATACGTTTTGCCTTTATAGCCTTAATTCCATCAGAATCTGAAAAAAAGTAAAGTTACATGCTGCAGTCACATCTTATGAATTAACAGTAGATACTATTTTGTTATTTCTTACTTAATGCCGTGAAGAAAGCAGCAGCTGATTAGAATCATTGAAGATATTTTGCACACTGAGGAAAAAACTTTGTAAGCAAGGATTTAAAATTATGACTCCTGACTTCAAGGTTCTATCAGGTTAAAATTTTGGGCTATTTAAGATAATGTTCAGAAATTTTGTCATAAATTCAATTTAGTTCATAAAATAACATACATTGCGTATCCAATTTCCAGAATATTTTTCATTGTCTGGGCAAAAAGTGAAGCTTTGTAATAAAAATTCAAGGTTTTTGGGACAACCACCTTCACTAAATTCAAAACAGCCTGCATAAATCAATTATTTACTAATACACCTACTATCATGCTAAAAAAACTTGAGTATCAACATTCCAAATAGGTCAAATTTTTGGTAAACTCAGTGATTTGTGAGGTGCAAGTTGACCAGATTTTTGAAGCCGAATGTTTGAAATTAAAAAATTTCATTGATATAGAATATAATTGCTATTTACTTCAAAACGTAGCAATCACTATAAATTGAAACACAATACAAACTTTTCTTTCAGCTATGCTAGCAAAGACACAAATCAAGTAATGTATAAAGTAACAAGTTGTGCCTTAATGTAACAGGATGCATACAACTTGACATTTTTAGGATTGAAGCAATGCTGCAAAAGTGAAGCCAAATTGTAGAAAAATAGAAACCAGGGGTGACTCCATGTCAACAGCGTCACTTGGGCTCATCACATATTTTGCATACATGATACTGTCCATGAAATTTATAAAATGCAAGAGACATAACGCACACAGCAAATTTACAAAGGTACAGTAGAACTCATCTAATTCGTCATCGCTTAATTCATCAATTTCACTGGACAATGGTGAGTAACCTTATTTGGTTACTCTTTGTCGGTCCCAGCAGAACTCCTATCTTTTGTGTACATTTCTGTTCATCTAATTCGCCATCGTCTAATTTGACATTTTGCTCAATTCATCACCACTTTCTATCCTAAGCGTTTTGTTCGGCTAATACGTCATTTGCAGTTTTACTTTTGATGTCTAAGGAGCTAGTACGTATGGGAATTCACACAAATTAACCAGACTGCTTCACAACCAAGAGCTGAAAATATGAGAAGAGCTGAAAATATGAGAAGAGCTTGCTATTGCTAATCACAAGCATCAAACTAGACCAACCACAAAAGTAACAATTTAACACTACCAAAAACTTTCCCNTAACCTCAGGTTCCCTCACTACATTCTGTATAAAATGTATTAAAACATGTAAAGGAAGTAGTTTGGCATCTGATTGTCTTTGCTGTTCAAGTTGTCCGTTATGTACTAAATAAGATTATCAGTTTCAAACCATATCATCTAGCCCAATGAAAAGAACAAGGTTTCCTAGCATATTGTAGAATCAACCAACAGGATAATGATAATAAAATCCTACCCTCACTTGTTGTGAAACTCTGAAAATGATGCTGAATTTTTAACTAACTGAAAACAGGCTTTTATCAGGGCAAGTGGCACTAAAAAGCAAAGCGGTAGAAGTTACCAAAATATTACCGTGATAAAAAGGGTGAACACCAAAAAACATGTGAGACAAAAACAAGTAGGGTATACACCTACAGAGAGTTATAACGCTAAAATTTCTATGGCCAAATATTGCTTTAAATCAGTTATGTCCAACCCAAATGGCTTACTGAGCCAAAAATTATGTCACTATCTTAACCAGGGTTACAATGCATGCTATGCAAGAGAACTTTTTTCTGGGTAATAATTTATTTTATCCATGGGTTCAGGGACCTTTTTTGCATCACCAGTGCATTTCTGATTATAGCCACCACACAAGACAGAGTCTTGGCAATCAAAAGGGTGGATGAGATATTTAGATCTTGTTTGAAAAAGGACTGAAGATGTGTAAAAGACATGAAACACATTTCTTAGTATAATAATGCGTTGATTGATTTGACTGCATTCTCAAGAAAAAATAGTTAACATCTTTGCTGCCAGTGTACAAATACATCGTACTTTGAAATCTCACATTGAGCCACTATATTCATGCCACTGCAAATCTATATTCACTCCACTTTGCTGGGTGATTGAGCTAAAGAGCTGTCCAAACCCTCAAAGGATGCAGCAAGTCTTCTAGTTTGCATTTTTTTAAATGTGAAGTTTTGGATTTGGGTTTTTTGGGGGTGACAACATAAGTGGAGTAAGTTTTAGGCCATTTTGACCAGGTTACTGCACCCTAGGTGCCAACCGCTAGAAGGAATTTATTGACTCAAGTTTTTATGGGAAATTAAGCTAAAAGAGTCTTTTGAGCCTTTGATTGACTTTCTGGCGTTTGTGATTCAAAGTTATGGTAAAATAACTAAAATTTGGGTAGAAATTCTTTTTGGGTAATTTTTAAACAAATTTTGTTTTTTCGGCTATAACAGGCCTTAGCGCTGGTAACTTCTGTGTCCTACAACACAAGTCCAAGTGCAGATATATGATAGGAACAGTTGACTTGAACCAAACAACTCTTTAATTTTGGTAAACATATTACAGAACCAGCCAACAAAATTATAAAGAAATCTAGTACTGAACTGTTTTAAAACTTTATAAAGTGGTGCAGATGTTTCAACCAGTTAACAGTCTTAAGGCTTTTATTAGGGCAACAAGTTTTCATTGAAAACTGACAGATATCTTTGATTACATTTGATCTAGTTAATGCTATAAACAATCGCCAGGCCAACCCAATATTGTTGATGTGAGGGCAAAGGAAAAACTAGACTACACAAACTGTTTTAGGTAGGCCTGCACAATTCAGAACACTTGAAGAGCCAAATTATCAAAATAAATTTGCTGTGGGTCACAAAAGTCTATTTCATTTTGATGCAGAGATTTCATTGTAGTATGGAAGAAATTCTGGAATGACAATTACTTATTTGAGGTCAAGCTTTTGCAACATCTTCTACAATTGAGAAAGCTCCCTTAGCAACTTAACAATAACGTTTGTAAGTTAAATATTGTTTCCCAAATGTGGTACAATCTTCAGAACAAATTACGGATGACTCTACAGCAAAAACTAGAATTTTTTGACTGGCTGCAAACTGAAGGACATAGTAATGAGGGCCATGCATTGAATGGTGTACTTTGATCTTAGCAAACTTAGATTTAGCTTAAGCTAATGCACTGAAAATGTCGAATCCTAACTGCTATGGTAACAGACTTGACAAAGTGGCATTGAGAACTACATGCATCAAAAATGTCAAACTCAAGTTTATCAAAATAAGGACTGGTTGTCAGTATGTAGGATACTTTCACTGCAGCTGAAACCTAAACTGGGTTGCACAAAACCTTTGACTGGGCCGCATGGCCCGCAGGTTGGACACAGCTGAATTAGACAATAGTTTGCATTGCTTCCTTGTCACATGCCTATTAGAGTCCTGTGCAGGGTGGGTAGACCCACGCAGGTTGTGGGTACACACATTTTCGGGGCGGGTTGAACTTGCTGCGGGGTGGGGTGGGAGCAGGTTGTACTTGGTGTGGGTGCAGGTTGAGAAATTATTTGTGCGGGTAACTGAGTGTTGAGCCAATGCACACAAACTTAATAGCTCAAAAATCCCAAAATACTTGGATGTACTGAAGTTGCCAACATTGCACTTAGGACAGCAGGCCTGCAGCAGTTATTACATTATGATGTAACAACCCATTGTTGCAAAACATTATCTCAGGCTCTTGCCATGTGGTGGGTAAGTGACAATTTTCCAATGCTACCGTCATGCTTGGTGAGGAATAATTCAGTCCAGCAGTCCTAAATGGATAAGACAACGCTTAACACACAGCTATTCACAGCTGGATTGAAACGTGTTTTTTATCACCTCAATTTGTTGACTGCAAAAGATCAGATCTGTGGAAAAGTTTTGATTTGGCTGCCAATGAAAAGAATGAATGGCTTGACTTTGTTGCTTGTTAAACTTTGTTAGACTCAGGCATTATGAGTAGGGCAAGTTTTTGCAACTTTTTTTACCGCTTCCAACAGCTTCTGAAATGCTCAGAATTAATGTAGTACAATGTTTTAAGCTGGTTGCAGGAATTGTATATTGTAACTTTTTTCTTTTTTACATGCAACTTTTCACTGCAACTTTTATCAAGTAGGCCAAATGTGCAAAATGTTGAAGTGTTATTTAAAAAAACATGTTTTAGAATATGCCTTTACTCATTATTTCAGTACAGTTACGTTCTCTTTGATGACCGATTTGAACTGTATAGTGATCTAGAAGCAATTGTATAAATGACCCGGCCAAGCATCAGTCCAGAACTGTAGGCTAAACTGTTAAATTGCCAAGCAACTTCATGCAGTGTGGAGCAAAGTTTTAGCATGCTACGCAAACTGTTGGCAAAAGATTGCCATTTCTCACCAGATAATGTTTGGAAATATTTAGCATTACATGTGAATAAATCGCTTGAGTAAATCACTGTCGAGTAAAATCCTTGTGCATAAATGCCACTTTTTACTGCAACTTTTGTTAAAAATAAATGCATATTTCTCACGGTTTTATTGCAAAAAAAGCTTGCCCTAGTTATGCTTTTTTAGTAGTTTTTGGATAGGTGCGGGTTTGAGACCGGAAAAGTGCAGAGCGGGGCAGGATGGCCTGTGGGGCGGGTGGGTGTAGGTGCAGGGCAGGAATGGGCAAGATTTCTCAAATTCATGCAGGTGCAGGGCAGGTTTAAATTGTGCGGGGCGGGAGCGGACAAAAAATTAACTCGCACAGGAGTCTAATTCCCATGCATGACTAAAATGTCCTTGCATATATTAGCAAACCATGGCTTTAAATTGTGATCAGTGACAATCTAGATACAATATGCTTTTATTCACCATAAAATGCTTGTTAGACCATGGCTAGAATGTCCAGCACAAGGAGTGCTCATTGGTAAGACTTATTTTGTTATAGCTGACAAAATTTTAATTCGAAGGTAGAGCAACAACTACATTAATTCTGGATTACCATCTGCAGAACCTATATTTGCAAGACACATGTGGTTTTCAGATGCAGTTTTAATCAAATGCTTGATAAACAACAAACCAAGCAACAACAATTACACCTCCTTGGCAGCAACAAATTTCATAGCATGTGTAAGCTGACAACAAGAAAATTTAAGAAACAAGAATATGAGCAAAATGGCCCAAAAACCACTTCACTTATGATGTCACTCACAAAAAATCCGCAACCACCAACCAAAAAATTTTTTTCGAGTGCAGACTAGAAGACTTGCCAAATCTTTTAGGGGTTTGAACAGCTCCTTAGTGCAATAGGCAGAAGAGCTATGGCGTTGGGAAGGCAGCCGAAGACTGCTGGTTTTAGGCTGAAATCTAGGTAAGATATATCTGCAGACCGGCCCTCAAAGTATTAACATTTTAGTGTCCGGCTACTTTTCAGGATTTTCGCAAAAAAAACGCCTAAATGCACATGGCTTTGCTCGGGAATATCTCTGCTCCTGTATGGGTTAAGCACCTGGTCGAAGCGTCAAAAGACACGGCAAGTCTTCTGGTCTGCACACGAAAAAAAATTTTTTGATTGGGGGGTGCGGGTTGTCTGTGAGTGACGTCATACGTGGAGGACTTTTAGGCCACCTTGGCCCACTTTGCCTGGCCCTGGGCGCCAATTGCCAGGTGGTAGTATTTCGCTGAAGTTTTCACTAGAAACTAGGCTACAATCCAAGTCTTTTGATGCTTTGGATGACCTGCTGGGGTTTCGGGTTCAAAAGTTGTGATGTAAGTTAGTAAAAAT